>Ga0247841_10000587_pt1 | contig 92768 bp, 82 predicted proteins | sample LaCruzMarch2015__2_FD_192410 | JGI IMG/M metagenome (GOLD analysis project Ga0247841, IMG submission 192410) | Freshwater microbial communities from meromictic Lake La Cruz, Castile-La Mancha, Spain - LaCruzMarch2015_18m | ecosystem: Environmental > Aquatic > Freshwater > Lake | place: Spain...
AGATTTTACCAAGCGTTTTCAAGTCGAGGACATGCATAAATGGCATCTTTTGTAAAATATTTTAAACGGTTGCAAAACTTAACTAACCATTATTCCGGACAGTAGTGATCGGCATTACATTTTTTATACCGTACGCATTGCAATGCGTTTCAACGCTTTGAGAATTCGAAGAATCAGCGAAACTAATTTGAGGCGTGAAGGATAGGTCTGCCTGAATTCCGTTTAAAATGGCCTTCGTGGCGGGTAAATCAACAAAAGGTGAATCGATTTATCAAAAAGACAGCTGCTTCGATACATCACTCGCACAATGATCGGCAACGTAATCCATATTTTGTGCGATCCATAATATCCCTTAACAAGCAAAAACAGCCCCCCTATACTTTGAACCCTCGAAGGCAATGGCTTATAAAAAATAAAAAATTTTCTTGACAACCATTATCCATTCTGTATAGCATCCGTTCCATAACACGGTTTGACGTTCCGTATTGCGAAACACTGCCGGGTGACTGTTAATGACCCAAAAGGTTCTGATCACGCCATTGGCGGCACGGCTGTTCGTGCCGCTGCCGTCTGTGCAAGTAACCACCAATGAGCAGATGAACAGACTGACGTGAAGGCAAGTTCTTGTTCGAAAAAACATAAGGAGGGATGCGATGCGAAAAGGAACAGTGAGAGTGGTTGGCCTAGCGCTGCTGCTGACAGGGCTTCTGATGGTTTCCTCGGTCCAAGCGGCCCCGGCTCCGGTGGAGATCCAGGTCTGGAGTGCCTTTCCGGAACTTCACGACCAGGTGACCTGGATTGCCGGGAAGTACATGGCGAAAAACCCTAACATCAAGATCAAAACGACCCTCTTCCCCCAGCGGGCCCTGGAGGAGAAGGTGGCGGTAGCCCTGCCCGCCGGCCAGGCGGCTGACCTGATCGAACTCGACAAAATGGCCCTTTATCCCTACTATGCAGCCGGCCATCTCGATCCCTTTCCAAAGAATGTGGTGGACTGGACCAAGAAGAGCTTTCCGGATTATTCCGTGGCCTCGGTAACCTCCGATAAGGGAGAAATCTTTACCTTCCCTTGGCTAAACTCAACGAAATGCATGTTCTACAACAAGGACCACTTCAAAGAGGCAGGGATCACCAAGACGCCGGAGACGATTGACGAGATGATGGACATGGCAAAGAAGCTCACCAAACGGGATGACAAAGGCAACCTTGTCCGGGCCGGGCTGAAACTCCGGCTGTCAGGCGGAGGGTTCGGGACTTCCCAGAAGTACTGGACCCAGGTGATGATCCCATACGGCGCCAAGGTCCTCGACAAGGTTGGCAACAAGTACAAGGCGGGCTACGATAACGAGGGAGGCCGGAAGGCTCTCCAGTACTGCATCGATGCGGTCTACAAGCACAAGGTGGACGCCGTCGATTTCAAGGGAGACGCCGAGGCTTTCGGGCTGGGGATCGCATCCATGTTCCAGCGGGAGTCCTGGGTAGTGGGTTACATGGCAAAGAATGCGCCCAAGATCAACTATGGTGTCTTCATGATGCCGAAGGGGCCTGGGGGATGGGGGACCGTTGGAAACACGATGGGGCTTTCGATATCCAAAGCGAGTAAGCATAAAAAAGAGGCGTATGATTTCGGCATGTTCATGATGAACGATGACATGTCTCGAGCTACTTTCGGAGACAGCGGTTGGCAGCCGTTCCGAAAAGGGGTAAACTACAGCGAGCTCTATAAGACAAGGCCGCAACTCAAGACCTTCATCGATGCCACACAGACCAAGGGCCACGCCGTCTATGATTATGAGAACATTGCCCCCATCTTCGAGATCCATTCTCGGATGGCCGATCGGATCATGGCCGCCTTCAAGCGTGCTGACTTGCTGGATAACCCATCCGGCATCGCCAAGGTGATCAAGGACTCGGCGGACGAAACGAACCGGATCCTCGAGGACCAAGGCCTACTGGCTAAGTAAGCCGCTTCGTGACGCGTGCCTCGTGATTCGTGGATCGTGAGAATCAAGGCTTAGAAGGCCTCCTCTGACTCCGTCCGCGGGGGCCCCACTTCAATAGAGTCCCCTGCCCGGGAGATAGGCTGAAAAGCCTCTCCCGGGCAGGGGATCGTCTCGGCGAAAAGGGATCAATCCATCTCAGCGGGTCGAGGAAAGCACCATGGGGGACATAGCCGCGAAAGCGAAGCGTGTGGTGGCCGTGGGGGTGGGGGGCCGTCTGACCCGGAGCCAGCTCGGGTTCCTCTGGGGCGTCATGATGCCCGTGATAGCCCTCTTTATCATCATCCGGGTGATCCCCGTCCTGGTTGTCCTGCTCATGTCCTTTACCAACTTCAATACGATCCGGCCCCTGGTACGGTTCCTCCCTTACGAGAATTTCCTCCGGATGTTCGGCGATCCCAACTTCATCACCGCTTTCGTCAACTCCACCGAGTTTGTAATCGTGGCGGTCCCGCTTGAAATCACTCTCGGCCTGGTCTTCGCCATCTACCTCCATCGCCGGGTCAAGTTCGAATCCCTCTACGAGACGCTCTACTTCCTTCCCTACATCGTCCCGATGGTCCCGGCGGCGATCATCTGGAAGTGGATCTACGCCCCGGGAACCTATGGCCTCGCCAACTATATCCTCGACCAGTTGGGGCTCCCCCGGGTCGGCTGGATGAGCACCCCCCAGATCAGCCTCCTGGCCGTGATCGGGATCCACGTCTGGAAGCAGCTGGGCTTCTTCGTCATCATCTTTCTCGTGGGGCTCAAGAACATCCCCGTGAGCTACCGCGAGGCGGCGGTCGTGGACGGAGCGAGCCGGTGGCAGGTCACCCGGAAGGTCGACCTTCCCCTATTGAAACCGGTGATCCTCTTCGGCGTGGTGATGGCCACCATCTGGGCCTGGTCGGCTTTCACCGAGGTCTACATAATGTCCCAGGGGACCGACATCTCCACGGGCGCGGAGATCCAGGTCCTGGTGACGCGCATCTACACCGAGGGCTTCCTCTACTTCAACATGGGGTACGCCTCGGCAATCTCCTTCGTGCTCTTCATCGTCTCCCTGCTCCTCGTAGCCCTTCAGTTCAGGCTTTTCAGGGAGAAGTCCGCGTAAGCGGAAGGGGACGGGAACGGACGGACATGAAACCGAAACAGAGCGGTGAATCGAAATGGGGAAGGGTGGGGATACACCTTTTCCTTGGGGTGAGCAGTTTTCTGATGGTGGCGCCCTTCATCTGGGTCTTTCTGACCTCCTTCAAGTGCTCCGAGGAGATCGTAACCGAGACCCCCCGGCTCCTTCCTGCGGTCTGGACCCTGGCGAACTACATCAAACTCCCCTCCGTCGCCCCCTTCGTCCGGTTCTTCCTGAACAGTATCCTTATATCGGGGGTGTCCACGCTCTTCATCGCCTTCGGCTCGGCCGCCTGCGGCTACGTCTTCGCCAAATACCGGTTCAGAGGCCGGGATTTCCTCTTCTTCCTCGTGATCTCCACGATCCTGATCCCGCTCCAGACATACATCGTCCCCCTTTACCTTCTCACCTGGAAACTGGGATGGATCAACACCTACCAGGGGATGATCTTCCCCCTGATCATCATGAGCTCGGGCATCTTCTTTCTCCGCCAGAACATCATGGCCATCCCCGACGCACTGATCGACGCAGCCCGGATCGACGGGGCGTCGGAGTGGAGGGTCTTCGTGAGCGTCATCCTCCCTCTGAGTGTTTCATCCATCGCTGCCATCTCCATCGTCAACTGGGTCTACACCTGGAGTCTCTTCATCTGGCCCCTGATCGTGGCCAACTCCACGGAGATGTTTACCATGGAGCTGGGGCTGATGTACTTCCAGCGCGAGTATGCGGTCGACTACGGCGGCATCATGGCGGCCTGTATCCTCACCCTGCTCCCGGTGCTGGTGATCTTCCTCGTCTTCCGGACCCGCATCATCGAAGGGGTCGCCTTCACGGGCTTGAAGCAATAACATCATCTCCCGGGTGGTCTTGCACAGGGCAGATGACAGGGCCGGACGCGGCGGAATGGGACCAGCATCGGGCACCCGAAAAATAAACACATTTCTGACCATTCCTCGTTATTGATCTCGTAACAGGACCAGGGAAACCGGAGGGGTGAAACATGGCAAAGGTTGTGTTGGAGAACATCTGCAAGCTGTTCGGGAACGTTGAGGCTGTCAAGAATTTCAACTTGACCGTAGAGGACAAGGAATTTGCCATTCTCGTCGGACCGTCCGGGTGCGGAAAGTCAACGGCCCTGCGGATGATCGCCGGCCTCGAGGAGCCCACATCAGGGACTCTCCACATCGGGGATCGGGTGGTCAACGACCTGCCTCCCAAGGACCGGGACATCGCCATGGTCTTCCAGGAATATGCCCTCTATCCCCACATGACCGTCTACAAGAACATGGCCTTCGGCTTGACGCTCAGAAAGTTCCCGAAGGCGGAGATCGACGAGCGGGTCAAGGAGGCCTCCGAGATCCTCAGCATCAGCCACCTGCTCGAACGCAAGCCCAAGCAACTGTCGGGCGGCCAGCGCCAGCGCGTGGCCGTGGGACGTGCCATCGTCCGAAAACCGGTGGTCTTCCTCTTCGACGAACCCCTTTCGAATCTTGACGCCAAGCTCCGCGTCCAGATGCGGGCCGAACTCTCCAAGCTCCACGACCGGCTCCAGACGACGATCATCTACGTCACCCACGACCAGGTCGAGGCCATGACGATGGGCACCAAGATTGTGGTCATGAAGGACGGTCTCATCCAACAGGTGGGCGCCCCCCTGGACGTCTTCAACTTCCCCGTCAACCAGTTCGTGGCCGGTTTCATCGGAAGTCCGGTGATGAACTTCGTCCCCTGCCGGATCACGGCCAGGGACGGCAAGCTCTTCATCGACACCGAGGCCTTCCAGATCGCGATCCCGGAGAAGAGGAAACCTTATTACGAGGGACTCGCCGGCAAGGAGGCCGTCTTCGGCATCCGGCCCAACGACATCTACGACCTGGCCCACTCGCCGGACTGGGTCAAGGGGAACGTAATCAAGGCCAAAGTGGACGTCGTCGAACCCCTGGGTACGGAGATCCACCTCTACCTCACCGCCGGCAATCACGATCTCATCGCTGCCGTCGATGCCCAGAGCGCCGTCCGCGTCCACCAGGAGATCGAGCTGGCGGTCGATCTCGACAAGATGCACCTCTTTGAAACAGACGCTCCGAACCTCCGTGTCAAGACCGACGTCTGAGCCTCTTGAAACCGGAATGGGAGGAACGCGGTGCGTTTCTCCCATTTTTTGTCTTGAGGACCCTGGCTGGGGGCAAGCCCAGCGCCTGTCGAATCGCAGACCGGTCTCTTTCCAAAAAAACTGCAAGGAGGTGCCCAATGGCATCGGACCAGCGGATTCTTCTGACGGTGATCCTCCACCACGACCAGTCCAAGACCCTTGAAGAGATCATGGCTCATTTCAGGGAGACGGGCTTTTACCGTGACCCCCCCCCTCGAGGGCGCGGATCTGGTCTCCTGGACGGTAGCCATGTCCCACGGCTTCATCATCCAGCTCCTCGTGCAGCCCCAGGGGCTCCTCTTTTATTCCTTTTTGGGTTAATACCCCGAAGCTTGCTGCGGGGATGATTTATTTGAGGCAATTAGACAACGCAGAGCGTTCATGATCGGACATCTCTTCAGCTCTGGGATAATTCGGGCGGATAATCGGAAGTCGGCTCGAAATCTACCAGAAATCCGACAATCTGGCAATTGAATTCAAGATTTAAATTCGAACTTTGAATCGGCCGCCGGTTGATAATCCCGGCCGCTTCTGGTAGAGTGGCAGCCGCTTCACAAAATCCGCCCGAGGAGGATCGCTTATGTTCGCCGTCATCATGGCCGGTGGGAAGGGGTCGCGGTTCTGGCCCAGGAGCCGGGAGAAAATGCCCAAGCACCTCCTGGACATCCAGGGCGAGCGGACGATCATCCGCGAAACAGTGGACCGGATCCGGCCGCTGGTCCCGCCCGAGCGCACCTTGATCGTCACCGGCCGAAGCCACGCGGCGGAGCTGATCCGCCAGCTCCCAGAGATCCCCGCGGAAAACATCCTCATCGAGCCCGTCGGGCGGAACACCGCCCCCTGCATCGGCCTCGCCGCACTCCATATCCAAAAGCGGGTCCCGGACGCAGTGATGCTGGTCCTCCCCTCCGATCACCGGATCGGCGACGATAACGTTTTCCGTCGGGTCCTGGCCGCGGCCGGTAAAGTTGCGGCCGAAGGGAACTCACTCATCACGATCGGCATCCGGCCGACCGGCCCGGAAACGGGATACGGCTACATCGAGCAGGGCGATCTCATGCCGAACTGTGGGGCTGCGGGAACTTGCGGCGTTAGTTCCATCCGAGAGAAGCCGCCCCTCGAACAAGCCCAGGAATTTCTGCGTCAGGGCTGCTTCCTGTGGAACAGCGGCATGTTCGTCTGGAAGGTCTCGACGATCCTGAAGGTAATAGAACGATTTTTGCCCGAACTCAACGAGGGGCTCTTGCAGATCCGTGAGGCGCTCGGAACCGAACGGGAAGAGGAGATCGTCGGGGAAGTCTATTCGGCGCAGAAGGCCGTCTCCATCGACTACGGCGTGATGGAAAAGGCGGAAGACGTCCTGGTCGTTCCGGGGGATTTCGGCTGGTCCGATCTTGGGAGCTGGGACGCCCTATGGGAGGTCTCCGGGAAGGATAAAAACGGGAACGCCCTCCGGGGCCCCTTCATCGGAATCGACGCGGGCGATTCCCTGGTTCACAGCCCCGGGAAGCTGGTCGCGATCGTCGGCGTCCGGGATCTTCTTGTCGTGGAGACGGACGACGCCCTCCTCATCTGCCGTCGGGGCCGGTCGCAGGACGTCCGGAAGGTCGTCGAGATTCTCGAAAAGAAGGGTTTAAAGGAATATCTGTAAGGAAAAGGGGACAGATTTATTTTTCCCACTGGGAAAAATAAATCTGTCCCCTTTTCCTTCTTTTCCTTCAATAAGAAGGCGACTTTTCCGACGCCGGCGTCGATTTCCCGGGTATCACCACGCCACCCTGGACGAGCGCCTGCTTAATCTTCTCCGGATCCGTCTTCAGGTCGTCGAAGGTGATCCGGATCTGATGTTCCGCCGGGCTCGCGAAGGTGATGATCCCGTCCATGCCCTTGAGGATAGAACTTATCCTCGCAAAGGGGCCTCAGGCGGTGCAGCCCGGGATGGTCAGTTCGAACGACTTTTCCGCTGCCGCGAGCGGCCAGGTGAGCACGAAAACCAGCATGAGACCGGCCAGGAGGCCGAAGATCTTTTTCCCGTTCATCCTTGACGCCTCGTAAAATAAATGTCCAAAATCCTGACCCTCCCAAAAAAGGGGGGGGGGATAGCCCCCGATTTTTCTCCGGAATAATTAGGAGCGTCCCCCCTGTTTTTGCCCCTCTATTCGCCTCTTTTTTAGACGGAAGGAAGCGAAAAGTCCAGCGGAAATGTTCTCTTCTCCCCGGACATCGGCCCGCCGCCCCGCGCGCTTGACACTGCAAGGTCGTTCCTCTATAAGACTAACAGGCTGTTGAAAAACGACCGTCTGCTGCGTTTCCCTCATCCTTCGCCGTTCAACGTACCAGAAAGTACGCCTCACGGCTCAGGATTTCGGGGGCCTTGCATCCGGACGTTTTTGAACAGCCTGGATCAACGACTTTTTCAATAGGCTGCTAAGGAAAGACGAAATGGAAAATCGGGGGGGGGAGTTTGCATGGGGATCATGATTTCGGGAAGGTTCATCCTGGCCTCCGCCTCACCCCGCCGCAGCGAGCTCCTGAAGCTCATGGGACTCGATTTCGACGTCATACCGGGCAGCGTCGACGAGACCTTCCGGCCGTCAGAGACCCCCCGGGAACACGTCCTGCGTCTCTCCGAGGAAAAGGCGCTCTTTGTCGCCCGTAGTCACCCCGACGCCTGGGTCCTCGGCGCCGATACGATCGTGGTAGTCGCAGGGGAGGTCCTCGGGAAACCGGGATCGCCAGCGGAAGCGAAGGGAATGCTCGAAAAACTGAGCGGCCGGGAGCACGAGGTCTTCACAGGCTTCAGCATCGTCCGGCAGGACCGCGAGGTCCGGGTCCGCGAGGTCGTGGGGTCGTCCGTCCTCTTCCGGGAAATCGCCGCCGACGAGATGGCCTGGTACACGGGCACGGGGGAGCCTTACGACAAGGCGGGCGCTTACGCCGTCCAGGGGATGGGCGGCTGCTTCATCCGGGAGATCCGCGGCTCCTGCACGAACGTCGTGGGTCTCCCCTTGTGCGAGGTCGTCGGCGCGCGGAAGCGCGTCGCGGCGATTGCTTTTTCCCGATAAAAAGGGCATGGATCGTGGACGTTGCGAATAACATCCGGCGGATCCGGGAGATCATGGCGGAGGCGGCAAGCCGGTCGGGCCGGTCTTCCGAGATGGTTCGTCTGATGGCGGTGACGAAAACCGTGGACGACGACCGGATCGCCGCGGCTGTGCGGGCCGGTGTGGACATCATTGGCGAAAACTACGTCCAGGAGGCGAAGCGGAAGCTCGAAACGATGGGTAAGGCGTGCGAGTGGCACCTGATCGGCCGGCTCCAGACGAACAAGGCGAAGTACGCCGTCCGCCTCTTCGACATGATCCACTCGGTGGACCGGCTGGAGCTCGCCGCCGAAATCGACCGGCGCGCCCGGGCGGCCGGCCTCGTGATGAAGATCCTGATCGAGGTGAACGTCGCCGGGGAGGAGACGAAAAGCGGCGTTCCGATCGCGGATGCTGTCAAACTTGTCCGCGTGGTCGCCCCGCTCCCGAACCTCTCGGTCCGGGGACTCATGACCATGCCTCCCTGGTTCGACAATCCGGAAGAGGCGCGGCCTTTTTTCCAGGCGCTCCGGGAGCTCCGGGACCGGATTGAGGCCGAGGGGATCCCCCGCGTGGAGATGGAGGAGCTTTCGATGGGGATGACCGGGGATTATGCCGTCGCCGTCGAGGAGGGGGCGACGATTGTCCGGGTCGGCCGGGGAATCTTCGGCGAACGGGCAACAACATGAAGGAGACGAAATCGATGAAGAAATCCCACTGGCAGATCCGGTTGGGCGCCGTCCTGGTCGCGCTGTCAGCCGTCTTCTACCTGATCCACTACGCGATCTTCCGGGACGCCCGCCACATCTTTCTTTATCTGATCGGCGACGTCGCCTTCGTCTTCGTCGAGGTCCTCCTGGTCACCCTGATCATCCACGAGGTCCTGAACCTCCGGGAGAAGCGGGCCCTCATGGAGAAGCTAAACATGGTCATCGGGGCCTTCTTCAGCGAGGTGGGAACCCGCCTGCTTGGCGAATTGGCCGCCTGCGACCCCGACGTGGAGAAGATCCGCCGGGAGCTGATCGTGACGGGGCACTGGACGAAGGAACAGTTCGTCAATGCCAAGCGGACCATCCGCGGCTATGAATACAAAATCGACTCACACTGCGCGGACCTCTCCGCGATGCGGGAAACGCTGATCGTCCAGCGCGAATTCCTGTTGCGCCTCCTGGAAAATCCGAATCTCCTCGAACACGACACCTTCACCAGCCTCCTGATGGCCGTATTCCATCTGACGGAGGAGCTCGCCTCCCGGTCGGACGTCCGGCAGCTCTCAGAGGCGGACCGTCTCCACATCGCCGGAGACATGAAGCGCGTTTATGGTCTCTTGACGGCGGAATGGCTTGACTATATGAAACACCTGCGGGAGAACTACCCTTACCTCTTCTCCTTCGCCATGAGGACGAACCCCTTCGACCCCTCGGCGACGCCGGAGATCCGGTAGGCGATGTGAATCACGAGAGCTTTGAAAAATACCTCCACTTTGTCATTCCCGCGTATGCGGGAATCCGGGGACAGATTTCAAATCTGTCCCCGAAAAATAACTGGATTCCTGCTTTCGCAGGAATGATGATTTGCCGAATTTCAGGAGTATTTCAAAGCTCTCATCACTTTGATAAGGAGAACAGACGATGAACAAGTCCGCGTTTTACAAACTCAGCTACGGCCTCTACGTGATCACCTCCGGCAAGGAGGGACGGTTCAACGGCCAGATCGCAAACACCGTTTTCCAGGTCACTTCAGAGCCGCCCACCGTCGCAGTCAGTATCAACAAGCAGAACTTCACCCACGAGCACATCGCGGCCAGCCGGCGGTTTGCCGTCTCCATCCTGGAGGAGGCGACGCCGATGACGATGATTGGCCAATTCGGCTTCAAATGCGGCCGGGACATCGACAAGTTCGAGGGCATCGGAACCCGGATCGGAAAGATCGGCGTTCCCATCGTCACCGACCACGCCGTTGCCTTCATCGAGACGGAAGTCGCGGGGGAGATGGACTGCGGGACCCATACGATCTTTCTCGGCCAAGTGGTCGACTGCGACATCCTCGCCGTAGCGGAGCCGATGACCTACGCCTATTACCACGCGGTCAAGGGCGGCAAGTCCCCGAAGAACGCCCCCACCTACCAGAAGGAGGAGCCGCCGAAGCCTGCGGCGGCGGCCCCTGTCGCAAAGGCGGTGCGCTACGCCTGCACAATCTGCGGCTATATCTACGACCCGGAAAAGGGAGATCCGGAAGGAAACGTGGCGGCGGGGACGCGCTTTGAAGATCTCCCGGCAGGTTGGGTATGTCCCGTCTGCGGCGCGGAGAAGGACAAGTTCGAGAAAGAAGGGTAACCCCCTCCCTGGCTCGATTCTTCCTGATACCGACTGCACCTACAAACAAACGAAATCAAGGCTGTTAAAGTTTATCGATTACCGATGGAAACAAATATAAAAGGCAGGGCCATTTCTGAACCTGCCTTTTGATTAAGTCCTGCGTTCATTACCATTTTTAGCCATTATGGCCCAGCGGTTGGAAAGAACGAGGAGCTGTGATCGACAATCAATCTTCGTCCTTCTATAACTGTGCTTGTTGAACTACTCCGACCGAATACGGTCTTCATGGTTCCCTTGGCATCCACATAAATAAGGCTCCAATCAGAGTTATAGATGAGGGTGTCGCCATAAGCTCTTCTGGATACATCCCTCATTGTAATGAATCGGTTTGGGTAGGCTCGAAAAAAACCTGCATACATAGCTCGGAGCGCGTTTCTACCTTCAGTCGGAAAGGGGCTTGCCCACGAAGTATAGACCGCATCCGAAGCATATAGGGCACTCAGAGCCTCAGCGTTTCCCTCGTTAAAAGCTTTGGCCCACTCTCTTGACAGCTGAACAGACTCCTCAATCGGGCCTGCCAAAACTATTGGAGTAAACACAAACAAACAGAATGCAACGACCATCAAACCTACGAAAACCCTTTTTTGTTTGATCATACTCATGTTCTTTTCCTCCTTTCTTATGATTTATAAAAGACAAGATCAAGAACTCCTCCAACGGGAAAACAATCCCATTGGAGGCATCATATCGGCACCTTCCGGAAACCCCTCTTCATAACATCCTCCAAAAGGTTAAAGGTCGTCGTTCCACCATCGGTAATCTTAATTCCCGCTTTTTCCCCTTCTTCAGATTGGCTGTCTTCCACGGCAACACGCATCCAAGCTGCTTCAGCCGGAATGTGAAACAGGATTACTATCATCACAAACATAGCCAGCTTCTTTATACTTCCTTACGCCTGTCCGGTTAATAGTTGAACAAATATAATTGGTTGCATAAGCTTGGTTCCGGTTCTTGTTTGTAAGCATCTTTAACTACCTTCCATTTTCGATGGACGATATTTTAAGCTTATGATATGATCTGTCACGGTACGTACCGTGACGTTTTTTGAAATGATTTCCGGCCCTGACAAATTCCCTGTCATTTCAATAAGATTTTGGGGACCAAAGAAAATGCTGGAAAACGCCAAAGCTCGTCCCATAACAATTGACCTGAATCAGTTTAAGCTTCATATTGCCCTCAAGAATAGAATTGAACTGACCCTTCATTTCAATTCGCCTTCCCGAAGGTTCTATCTCTCAGTGATTGCCCTTGTCGTTAACGAGATGAAAAGACAAGGAAAAATGACATCAATCCTCCTGGAAAGGCATCACGATCTTCTTGCTTTGTTGAATGAGACCATTGGAGGTTCTGCCGGATCGTCAGAGGAAGAACATTTACTGCCAAGGATCTATAAGAAATGGCAACATGCCCTACCCAACCTGGAAGAGGCACCGCTTTTCATGGTCTTGGGAAGGAAAAAGGGATATGAAGAGGGGATTGGGAAAACCTATCCCTTTACCGAGGCTGAAAAAGATAACTGGGCAAATCTTTTTGAGTACAAAGGGAGCCATGAGAATGTCAGACTCAAGTTCGCCATAGATAAAATAGGAGCAACTTTAGATGATATTGCCATCCTCTACGAGGACTCCCTCAACGGAGAGGCGTGGGACAGGTTCCTATCGAATCTTAAAGGGAAGGTAGAAAATGCACCTGAAATAGAGGCGATCCAATCCCCTTCGGAAGTCCCTGAATCTCCTATGTCGCCGGAAGGGAAACAGAAGGTCACTTGGCAAGACCGGCGTCGATGGATAGCTCTTATCGCAATGATTGTCGTCTTTGCAGGGGCTACCACATTGGCAATCTGGAAATTCTATTCCAAGCCTGCCCCGGTCAAAAGAGCCTCTTTGGAAAGGATGGCCTTCCCTCTTCCCGACAAACCATCCATCGCTGTGCTCCCCTTTGTGAATATGAGTGACGACCCTAAACAGGAATTTTTCAGCGACGGTATGACTGATGACTTAATAACCGAATTATCTAAAATTTCCGGTCTTATGGTGATCGCCCGCAATTCATCTTTCACTTACAAGGGAAAGCCCGTAAAGGTAAAACAGGTGGCTGAAGAGCTCGGTGTCCGCTACGTCCTCGAAGGGAGCGTGCGTAGAGCTGGTGATGAAGTCCGCATCAATGCCCAGTTCATCGATGCTATGACCGGCGTTCACCTGTGGGCGGAACGGTATGACGGCCCAATGAACAAGGTCTTTGCTTTGCAGGATGAAATCATTCAGAAGATTGTCTCTGCCATGCAAGTGCAACTGAGCGGAGGTGAAAAAGAACAGGTAGGTCTGAAGGCGACTGATAATATAGAAGCCTATAATGCCCTCTTGGAAGGAGTGGGTCACTTTTTTCGGTACACGCCCGAGGGTACTGCGAAGGCAGCTGCCTTTTTCAAGAAAGCCATCGAGCTGGACCCAAACTATGGGCGGGCATATGCAGCCCTAGCCCACGTTTACTATCAAGCCACTCTATTCACGGCATTGCTCCCAGCGCTCAATATGTCTTGGATAGAGGCGCGCTTGCGGCTGCGTGAATATACACAGATGGCCCTGAAAAAGCCTACACCCAGTGCTTACAACCTATCAGCTTTATTATATCTCTCTCGGCGTCAGCATAAGGAGGCGATCTCCGAAGAGGAACGGGGCTTGGCTCTTGATCCCAACAGTCGGGAATGCCATTTTAACATGGGTCGGGTCTTGTACCTTGCCGGCAGGCCGAAGGAGGGAATTGAATATATAAATAAGAGTTGGCGGCTGGATCCCCGAAGTCGTCTTTTAAATTTGGTAGCCCTCGGCTGGGCCCACTTTTGCATGGGGGAAATTGCCGAAGCCGCAACTTTTTTCGAACAAGCGCAGAAACTCCACCCGGAAGCTGGAATTGCATTACCGCTTGCTGCATTTTACGCCCTTCTTGGTCGTGATCAGGATGCACGATCTATGATCGACATGCTCAGAAAAAAGCAAGGAGCCGCGCTGCTCGATGTGGGGGCTACCATGTTTAGTATGCCCTTCAGGGACCGCGCAATCGTCGATCGGTATGCGCAGGGTCTCCTCAAGGCAGGGTTGGCGCCATCAAGGAGGGTATCGGGCGGGTATTTCCCTGCCTACAAGGAAAACCAGTTGACCGGAGAGGAGATCAAGAGCCTGCTCCTGGGTTCGAAGATCACAGGAATTGATCGGGATGGTCAGCAATGGTGGGTCGATCGTAAGAAGAATGGAGAATTTACTTGGCGTGGGCCGGCTTTGAAGGATCCGGTTACCCAGAAGATTATCTCTGCCTCCACGCTGGCCGGGCCAAATTCTGACCGTGGCAAGAGTCGGATTGAAGGCGATATGATTTGCCAGCAGTTCCAAAAGAGCTATTGGGGACTTGAATTTTGTGGGACTGTTTTTAGAAATCCCAAAGGCACAAACGAGAGTAAAGATGAGTATTTCTTCTGCAATGATATAGGATTTACATCTTTTTCCTTGGTGCCATAAGTATATTACCTCCTGTTTTCATCATGGATTACCACTCGAAAAGGTGGATCTCTGCAAGAATTGTTGGACGCTTGATAACAGGAAGGATGCTGGCACCCTGAGAAGCCGAAAATCATCTGTCAGCTTTCAAAAAACCTTATGCTGAGCTAAAGCCTCCAGTTGTTTCAGCTACAGAGGAGGGGAAACCCTCGGCCAAAGATGTTCTCGTCTTTCCCTAAATTCGATCGGTCAATTGCTCAGGGAATCGATGTAGTACATCCCTACATGGAACATCTATCTTTTTTTAAACTTTATGACACGGTCGTATAATAATTCATCCCATTTCGCTCCGACCGTTGTTGCTGGCTCAAGATATGCTCGAAAGCCGACAAAACCATATTGGTCATCGATGGTTGATCCAAAACCATAATGCTGTGGTCCATAGGGAACAGTCAGACAGTGAGCACTCCCATCCGATTGCCGCGCTACTTTCCAAGCGTAAAGGTAATTTGCCTGGGAATGTCCTTGAATGTAAACATCAGCGCTTCCCGCAAACGAGGGACTGGCTACACTGGCGACTCCGTTGATGTATTTTTCGCCATACACGATAAAATTGGAGTAGGTGGCCTTTCCGCTCGCCTGGTGATTGACCCCATAAACGATGAGAAATTCATTGGGATCATCAGGTAGAATGAATTTTGATGCCAAGTTTGTCCAGAGATAGGGAGTATCACGGCTCTCTCCCAGGACGTCGCGGCGTTCATCAATGGCGACCAGACTTTCGGGCAGCCATATCTCTGTAGTCAATTCAGTGGCTTCATAGGCGCTGTAGTGGGCCAGTATTGCCTCTCTCAGGTCATTCATGCCGGGCTGAAGCCAGGCTTCGGTCTGTCCGGTGCCACGTGGCTTTAGAGTTGGTTTTGGATACGGCTTTGCCTCGGTTATCAGTCCGTCCCGAGGTGTAATGCGAAATACCCGACTGCCGGAGTTTCTAAGATATGCGGCAAAGCCTTCGTTGTCGATCGGCATAGCGGTGCGCCCTAAAAAAGTGAAAGTATCATCTTCTTTATCGAGGCCCATCTTCAATATTTCTGAAGGCAGAATATCGATATTGATGATTGCAGGAGAGTATCCTGCTGCTATTGCAACACTCTTTACCATTTCATGCGTTGTCTGATCCCCCGAGGTTATGATCATGATAGGGCGGTTAAATGGAGCGGTTCTTCCTGTACTGATCGTTAACTTATTAAGCGTATCGCCTAAGGCAGTATACAGTTTAAATTGACGCCCGAGGTCGGAATAATAGCGTGAAAATAAGAAGCTGCGATAGCTGAAGTACATCATTTCTGGAGGGGTGACACCGACAAGAACAAGAGCTTCGTTAGCCTTAAGACGATAATTGAGGTATCCGCCTTCTAAAGCGACTTCGTTGGGATAGGATTGGCCCGGTGCCAGAGGCAGGATGTAGGCATAATAGGGATTTCCTGAATTATTGCCATTTGCTGTATTGATTATCCCGCGGTTAACGAGATCTATCGCATCGACCAATAGATACTTACCTTCCTGAACGTCAAAGCCGCTGTCCTGTAAGCTGGAGAGAAAAAGATCGATATCGCCGCTGGTGGTATCCTGTCCCCCGGAATTTGTATGGCATGAGGTGATTCCGAAACAGAGAAAAATGATCACAGGAGCGATAAACCTGATTAGAGAATATCTTTTCATATGGCCTCCTTTGTCAAAAATCTTCACAGAATAGCAATGGATGGGGGTGACTTAGGTTATTCTGGTTCGATATTCTGGGACCCTGAAAGGGATTTCTCTGGTTCATTGCCTTTCTCTCAAGGGGAAATAATCTTGAGGGGTCTCAAATGATGAACAATATGAATTCAGGACTGTTATGAACGAAGATCCCAGATTTACCTTACCGTGATCGTCACAAATTCAATATCATGTCTTTCTGTTTGGAATCAAGCATAAATATCAAAATCGCTTGATACTTTCTTACAGGAGTCGAGAAAAACAAGGCCGTTTTTATAACTCAAGTTTAACCGTAACCGGCAAAATAGGGGAAATTCCACCGGCGATCCGACGCGATGAAATTGTCGCCGGTTCCGTTATCTTTTGTCGCCGAATATCTTTGTCCAGACAGCAGGGTTAAGGCCGCGCCAGGATGCGGCGCCAGCGGCGCCGGAGCCGGAGGGAATTCCCGACGACCGAGACGGAACTCATCGCCATCGCGGCCGCGGCGAATTCCGGATTAAGGAGGATCCCCCAGAGGGGGTAGAGGATGCCGGCGGCAATGGGAATCCCGATGATGTTGTAGATGAACGCCCAGAAGAGATTCTGGCGGATCGTCCTCATCGTCTCGAAGGAGAGGCGGATGGCCCGCGGCACGGCGAGAAGGTCGTCCTTCATCAGCGTGATATCGGAGGCCTCGATTGCCACGTCCGTCCCCGCGCCGATCGCGATCCCGATGTCGGCGGCCGCGAGCGCCGGGGCGTCGTTGATCCCGTCTCCCACCATCGCCACAACCTCCCCCGCTTCCAGGAGGCGCCGGATTTCCGCGGCCTTTTCGCCCGGCAGCACCTCCGCGAGGATCCAGTCGATGCCGAGGATTCTGCCCATCGCCTTCGCCGTCCCGTCGTTGTCCCCGGTGATCATGGCGACCTTAAGCCCCATCCCCTTCAGGGCGGCGACGGCCGCCGCCGCGGAGGGCTTGGGTTGATCGGCAAATCCCAGCAGGCCGAGAACGCGCCCGCCCTCCGCCACGAAGACGGAGGTCTTGCCCTCGCCGGCGAGCCTTGCGGCCTCACCCTCCATGACGCCACCCATGCCGGTCTCTCCTACAGGGAAAATGAGCTGGTCCGGCCGCGCGGAAGAGCTCTGCCCGCCTGGCGAACCCGCCGCATCCCCTTGCGCACCGCCGATTGCGATTCCCTCCCCTTCCAGAAAACGGCGGTTGCCGAGGAGCAGGGCCTTCCCGTTCCGGACGGCCTTTGCCCCGAGGCCGGAGATGGCCTCAAACCCGGCGACCGCCTCCGCCTGCAGGCGGTCCCGTTTTCCCCGCTCCAGGACCGCCCGGGCAAGGGGGTGTTCGGAGACGGCTTCGATATCGAGGGCGGCCTGCAAGACCTCCGCCGGCGCGATCCCGGGGGCGGAGAGGATGTCCGTCACCTCCGGTTCGCCCCGGGTCAGCGTCCCGGTCTTGTCGAAAACAACCGTCCGGAGGCGGTAGGCGTTCTCCAGGCTCTCCCCCCCCTTGATCAGAATGCCGTTTTCCGCCCCGAGCCCCGTCCCGACCATGACCGCGGTGGGGGTCGCGAGCCCCAGGGCGCACGGACAGGCGATGACGAGGACGGAGACGAAATTGAGCAGGGCGCGGCTGAAGACGGGGTCGGGAACGAGAAAATACCAGACCCAGAAGGTCGCAAGGGCTATCCCAAAGACGACGGGGACAAAGATGGAGGCGACCTTGTCCGCGAGTCGCTGGATCGGGGCCTTGGACCCCTGCGCCTCCTCGACGAGGCGGATGATCTGCGCCAGCGCCGTCTCGGCGCCGATCCGTGTCGCCCGGAACGTGAAGCTCCCGGTCCGGTTGAGCGTCGCGGCGAACACCTCCGCCCCCGCCTCCTTGGCGACCGGCATGCTCTCCCCGGTCAGCATCGACTCGTCGACGCTGGAATTCCCGGAGACGACCATGCCGTCCGTAGGGATCTTCTCCCCGGGCCGGACAACAACGAGATCGCCTTTGACGACCCCTTCGATCGGAATGTCGGTCTCTGCGCCTTCCCGGAAGACGCGGGCCGTTTTCGGCTTCAACCCCATCAGGCGCTGGATGGCCTGGGAGGTCTTTCCCTTCGCCCTCGCCTCCAGCAACCGACCGAGAATGATCAGCGTGACGATGAAGGCCGCCCCGTCGTAATAGACGTGGGGCATGATCTCCGCCCCGGCGAAAAACCGCGGGAAGAAGGTCGCAAGAGAGGAATAGAGCCAGGCCGCAAGCGCCCCCACGGCGACCAGCGTGTTCATGTCCGTCGTCCGCTGGCGGGCCGCCTTGAGGGCGCCGATGAAGAACCGGCTCCCCACCCAGAAGACGACCGGCGTCGTCAGGAAGAAGAGGACCAAGAGGAGCGGCTGCCGGGGGATCCCCATCAGAAACGGGAACCAGTGCTGCATGGAGCCGACAAAGATGATGCAGCTGAGGACGATCCCGACGGCGAAGCGGGTCTGGAGGTCTTTGATCTCCTTTTCGCGCGCCGCGCCGATCGGGTCCTCCCGGGTGTCGTCGGGGATCCCCAGGAACTCATACCCCTGATCGGCGATCACCTGCCGGAGCGCCTCGACGCCGGCCCAGCCGGGGGCGTGCGAGACGGTCGCCCGCGCGGTCGCGAGGTTCACCGCGACCTCCGTCACCCCCGGGACCTCCCGGAGGGCGTTCTCCACGCGGCGAACGCATGCGGCGCAACTCATCCCCCCCACGGAAACGGTCGTTTTGAGGACTTGGTCAGTCGGCAACTTCGAACCCCGCTTTTACGATCCGCTCCCGGATCAGCGCCCGGTCAATCGGTTTCTCCTCCGTGAAGGCCGCCTCGCCCTTCTCCAGATCCACCTTCACATCGCGGATTCCATCGATGCCGCCGAGTGCCTTGGTCACGGCCATGACGCAGTGCCGGCAGGTCATTCCCTTGATTTTGATCGTCGTCATCGCTCTCTCCTTTTCGCCCGGTACCCCCGGGGGCCCTTGTGAAGAATGATGTCCGTTTTGCCCCCACATTTTTTGCTTCCCGAAGCGGTCCGGCTTTCCCCTCTACGCCGGCAGCTTGATGGTATGCACCGCCTCCCCGGATGCCAGTCGGCCTTGTTTCTTTTATTACTCCGGCAATTAAACATATCAAATGTCATGCCGGACCCCGGATCGAGTCCGGGGCAGGCCTGATCTGGCATCCAGTCCAATTCTGGATTCCCGCTTTCGCGGGAATGACGGCTTTGACATATATTGTTGCCGGAGTAATATCACATCCGCAGCCGCCGGGGCAACGGGATTCACGCGCCCTGCCGGGGGCGGATCTGCAAATGTTCTATTCTTACGATGGCATCCATCCGCGGAGGTGCGTTTATTGCTTGACAGGACTGAACCAACCGGTTATTTTACCGGCAAACAAGGCCGGGCGCAGGATTTTGGTCAAGGGCAGGCGATACTTTTCACTGGCGAGGATCCGCCGGTGATCCTCCCGCTCCCTGCGGACACCGTCCGAATACGGCGGGCAACCTTAGCGGGCTGTTGGAAAATGCTCATTTGTGGTGCTTCCCTGATGATGATTTGGGGACAGCTTTGAAATCTGTCCCCACGTTTCCTTGCATCCGGGCATCCCGGATCCGGTGCGGGACAAGCTTTTGAACAGCCTTTAAAAAGGGACTTTTTCAACAGGCTGTAAGGCTATTGACAAGCACAACCGATCGGAAATTTTCACCCCTTCCGTCGTGGTGTTGAGGCCTATGATCCAATCACCGTTGAAGAACAGACCCCGCCGTCGATCCGTGATTGCCGCCCTGCTCGCACTGGCCCTCCTGCTGCCGGCCTGGTGGTGGACCGGTCTCTGGCGCCAGGAGCGGCTCATCGCCGAAAAACGCTTTAAGGTCGCCGAAATTCTGGCGGTCCAAGGCCGATCCCTTGGCACGGGAATCAACGGCCGTCTGGCCATCCTGAAGGCGCTCAAGACCTTCGTGGATGGGCGCATCGGCGCCGATCAGGGGATCGCCCCGGCGGAATTCGACGCCTTTGGGGCAGGGCTCAGCAGCGGCGCAAGCGGCGTCCGCAGCCTCTCCATCGCCCCCGGTGGAATCACCCAGTTCATCTACCCGGCGGGGAGCAACGAGAGCCTGACCGGGCAGGATCTTCTCCGCGACGCCCGCCCGCAGGTCCGCGCCGACGTCCAGCGCGCCGTCCGCTCGCATCGGATCGTGGTCAGCGGCCCTTATGCGCTTCGCCCCAGGGGACTGGGACTCGTTGCACGGCAGGCCGTCTATGCGGAGGAAAACTTGTGGGGGCTGGTCTCCCTCGTCCTCGACCTCCCCCCCATCCTCACCGAAGCGGGCCTGGACAACCCGCCGCAGGGTCTGCAGATCGCCCTGCTGGACCGTTCCGGCCGTCTGTTGTCCGGGGAAAAAACCGTCCCGGTGAAAAACCCCGTTTTCTTTCAGGTCGACCTCCCCGACGGGTTCTGGAAACTGGCCGCCCTTCCCGTGGAGGGCTGGACCGCGGCCGTGGAGAAACCCCTCCTCCAGTTCCGCGGGATGACCCTGGCCATCGCCGTCCTGATGGCCCTCCTGATCGGCATGGTGGCCGGTTACCGGGCGCACCTGACCCTGGCCGTGCGCCAGCGGACCGATGCCCTGCAGCGGTCGCTCACCGACCGCCGGGAGGCGGAGGAGCAACTGAGCCGCACGCTGGATAACCTGCGGCAGGCGATGGGGGCGACATTGCGTACACTGGCCCTGGCGATCGAAACGAAGGATCCCTACACGTCGGGACATCACAAAAGAGTGGCGGACCTGGCCCGGACGATCGCGATGGAGATGGGGCTCTCTGATGAAACCCTGGAGGGAATCCGGACGGCGGCCACCTTCCACGACATCGGAAAGATCCCGTTGCCCGCGGAAATTCTGAGCCGACCGTCGAAACTGTCGGAAGCGGACTTTCACTTGATCAAGACGCATCCCCAGACGGGGTATGATATCCTGAAGGAGGTCGAGTTTCCGTGGCCCGTGGCGCGGATCGTCTGGCAGCATCATGAACGGCTGGACGGATCGGGATATCCCCTGGGTTTGAAGGGGGAGGAGATTCTGCCGGAGGCGCGGGTGCTGGCGGTGGCGGATGTGGTGGAGGCGATGTGTTCGCACCGCTCCTACCGGCCGATGCCGGGGCTGGACAAGGCGCTGGAGGAGATAGAGGCGCAGCGGGGGATTCTTTACGACCCCGCCGTAGTGGACGCCTGCCTGCGCATCTTCCGGGAAAAGGATTTCCGTCTGGTATAGATTTTTAAACCGGGTCCATGAGAGGGAAGGGATATGCTGGTCCGCTGCTGGGGTGCAAGGGGATCCATTTCGGTCTCGGGCAGGGAGTATCTGCGTTATGGAGGGGACACACCCTGCCTTGAAATCCGAACGAAGGACGACCATATCGTGATCATTGACGCCGGCACGGGCATCCGGAGACTGGGGAACCGCCTTTTGATCGAGGATCGTCACGATTATACGATGATCTTCACGCACGTCCATTGGGATCACCTAATGGGCTTTCCCTTCTTCAGGCCCATCTACCGGTCCGGCACGCATATCGCCATTTTCGGTTGCCCCTTCGCCCAAGCCTCCGTCCGAGAGATGATCTCCCGCATCATGACCGCCCCCTATTTCCCCGTGAATTTCGAAGACATCAAAGCGGACATCCGCTATCAGGAAACCTGTGAGGAGGTCTTTCAAATCGGCGGCATGACCATCACCCCCATCCCGCTCAGCCACCCGAACCAGGGGCTGGGATACCGTTTCGAGGAAAACGGGCGGTCCTTCGTCTACCTGACCGACAACGAGCTGAGCTACCGGCATCCGAGCGGCCTGGCTTACGAGGATTACGCAGCCTTCGTGAAAGGGGCGGACCTTCTCGTCCACGACGCCGAATACAGTCCCGTGGAATACCGCCAGACCCGGTCGTGGGGCCATTCCGTCTATACGGACGCGCTGCGTCTCGCCCTCGACGCCGGCGTCGGCCGTCTCGGCCTCTTCCATCATAACCAGGAGCGGACGGACGAAGCGGTGGATGAGATGGTGGCGGACTGCAGGCGGATCGCCGCCGGCCGCCCTCTGGAGTGCTTCGCCCTCCATCAGGACATGGAGATTGTCGTCTAAACCAAGGGACAACCGCGGCACAGCGGATCAGCACGACTAAGAATAACCGGAAAACCGTCGGGGCGGGCGAGACGCTCTTTGGCCCGCGGCGACCGAACAACAACAAAAGGAGATACGGACATGATGATCCCGGAAGAAAGACTTCAGAAAAACCGGAGAGGCAGAGGCCGTCTGCACGGGGTCGCGGTCACGGCCTGCATCCTGATGACCACCTTTCTGCTGGCCCTGCTCCCCACGCCCGGTGGGGCGCACTCGCCCAAAGAGGTCGTTCTCACCTACGACCAGGCCAAACAAACGCTGGAGGTCCGGATCACCCACATCTCGAAGGATCCTGCTTCCCACTACATCAAAAAGGTCGAAATCAAGAAGAACGGCAAGGCAAGCGGCGTCACCGAATACCAGAGCCAGCCGGGACCGGAGACCTTTTCCTATGTCTATCCGGTGGAAATCGGCCCCGCCGACGTTCTCGAGGTCACGGCGAAATGCAGCATCTTCGGGTCAAAGACCGAAAAACTGAAGGCGCCGTAACTGGATATGCGGAAAACCCCACGCTGACCCCGAGGGGCTGAAACGCAAGGGTGATGGGGGATGAGTTTCATGATTCTCTTCCAATGGCATGTCGCCCTGATGGCGGCGGGATCGGCGATGGTCGCCGCCGCCGCTCTCATTGCGGCAACGCAGCGGCAAAGGCGGTGGTGGCTCCGGCTCCACCGGGGCGCGGGTCTTTCCGGAGCGGTTCTGATCCTGTCCGGCGCCGCGGCGGCGGGCGCCGCGGTGACCCTCTCCGCGGGGATACACCTCCGCTTGCCGCACACCTGGCTCGGGACGCTGACCGTCGCGGCGGCGGTCGCAACGCCGCTTCTCGGGCTCCTGCAATTCAAAATCCGGGAACGGGCGGGAAGTCTCCGCGCGTATCACCGTCTCGGCGGACGGATCCTGGCGGGCGCCACCCTGATCACGGTCCTACTCGGCCTGCGCCTGGTAGGATTTCTGTGAGTGTTGGCTTCCCCCGCAGAGAGATAATCCCTGTTGACAGATTGAGACCTTTGCGCAATTTGGAAATCGTATCCCTTAAAGCGCGCATTGGAGATTTTTCGTACGAAAAATGTCCAGCGCGCGGAGGAATCGCGATTTCCAAATTGCGCAGATTTATTATACTTAATGCCGGCTGAAAACGGCGACGGATAAAAACAGCCTATGTGCAAATGAAGGAGAGAACGTGTTCATTCCCGCCACGCCTGAGGAAGTCCGGAATCTCGGCTGGACGCGGCTCGACGTGATCCTGATCACCGGGGACAGCTACCTCGACAGTTACTACGTCGGCGTCTCCGTCATCGGGCAGCGCCTGCTCGCTGCCGGATACCGCGTGGGGATCATCCCCCAGCCGGACATCGATTCCGAAAATGATATCATTCGTCTCGGCGAGCCGGGTCTCTTCTGGGGCGTCACAGGCGGCTGCATCGATTCTCTGGTCGCGAACCGCACCGCCTCCGGAAAGAAGCGCCGGGAGGACGACTTCACGGCCGGGGGGATCAACAACCGCCGCCCCGACCGCGCGGTCATCGCCTACGCCAACCTGATCCGCCGTTATTTCAAGGAGACGAAGCCCATCGTCCTTGGCGGGATCGAGGCGAGCCTCCGGCGGATCGCCCATTACGACTTCTGGTCGAACCGGGTGCGCCGCTCCGTCCTGATCGACGCGAAGGCCGATTATCTCCTCTACGGGATGGCGGAAAATACGGTCCTGGAGCTCGCCGCGAGTCTCCGGGAAGGACGGGACGTCTCGGAACTGCGGGGCCTCTGCTATGCCGCAGCGGAACGAAAGCCCGGTTTTCTGGAGCTCCCCTCCTGGGAAAAGTCGGCGGCGGACCCGGCGGCCTTCGAGAAGATGTTCCTGACCTTCTACCGAAACCAGGATCCCCGGACGGCGCAGGGGCTCTGCCAGAAACAGGACACGCGCTGGCTTATCCACAACCCGCCGCCGCCGCCGCTCGCGGAGGCGGAGATGGACGAGGTCTACGGGATGAATTTCGAGCGGGCGGTTCATCCCTGCCATCACCGCTGCGGTGAGGTCCGGGCGCTGGAGACGATCAGCTTTTCCATCGCCACCCACCGGGGGTGCTACGGGGGTTGTCATTTCTGCGCCATCGCTGTCCACGAGGGGCGGACGGTCAGCTCCCGGAGCGAGGCCTCCATCCTCCGGGAGGCGGAATTGCTGGCCTCCCTCCCCGGCTTCAAGGGACGCATCCTCGACGTGGGCGGGCCGACGGCCAACATGTACGGGTTCGAATGCCAAAAGAAGCTCGCCCGCGGCGGCTGCCCCGACCGAAGCTGCCTCTACCCCGAGGTGTGCGAAAACCTCCGTCCCGATCACGGCCGCCAGATCGCCCTCCTCCGTAAACTCCGGGAGATTCCCGGCGTCAAACAGGCGATCGTTGCCTCCGGCATCCGGTACGATCTCCTCCTCGCCGACCGGAAACACGGCGTCCCCTACCTCTGCGAGGTCGTCCGTCGCCACGTCTCCGGACAGATGAAGGTGGCCCCCGAACACTCGGAGAAGAAGGTTCTCCGGTGCATGGGGAAACCGGGAACCGGGCCTCTGCTCGCCTTCCGCGACCTCTTCCGCAAGCTCACGGCGGAGGCGGGAAAGGAACAGTTCCTGACCTGCTATCTGATCGCCGCCCATCCCGGCTGCACGCAGGCGGACATGGAGGCCCTCCGCCGTTTCGCCGGTCAGGAACTTTCTTTCCACCCCGAACAGGTCCAGCTCTTCACTCCTGCCCCCGCGACGATCTCTACCCTGATGTACCATACCGGTCGGGATCCCTGGAGCGGGAGAAGGCTCTTCGTGGAGAAGACGGCCGCCGGCCGGGAGCTTCAGAAGAAGATTTTGGTTGCGAAAACCGGCCGGTTCAGGTATGAAAGCGCCGAACGGCAACAAATCAAGCGGGAGGGAAAATCATGGGCAAAGACAAGGACGTCAAAAAAGATACCAAGAAGAAGCCTTCCAAAACGTTGAAGGAAAAGAAAGAGGCCAAGCGGCTGAAGAAGACGGGGAAGGCCGGAGAGGCCTGATGCCGCCGGGGGCGAAACGCCTGCCGCAGCCGCTCGTGGACTTCCACGTCCACCTCTTTCCAGACCGCCTGTTCGACGCGATTAGGCGGCAGTTCGTCACGAACTACGGATGGAGCGTCCTCCATCCGCTCTACTGGCGCGAGAGCGTCGCTTACCTCCGCGAACGGCGCGTCGGCCCCGTCGTCTATTCCAATTACGCCCACCGGAAGGATATTGCGCGGGGTCTAAACTACTGGAATCGGAAAATCCTGGCGGAGCTGCCGGATCTTTACTGCTTTGCGGCCTTCCATCCCGACGACGAAGACGGCTTCGCGATGGCCGCCGACCTCCTCGATCATCCCCGGGTTCTCGGCTTCAAACTCCAGCTCCTCGTCCAGCGGTTCTCCCCCGACGACGAGCGGCTCTTCCCCCTCTGCGAGCTGGTCATGGCGAAGGGAAAGCGGCTCCTCTTCCACGTCGGGACGGGACCGGTGGGAAACGAGTTCGTCGGTGTCGCCCCCTTCCGGAAACTCCTCGCCCGCTATCCGGACCTTCCCGCGATCGTTGCCCACATGGGGGCGCTCGAGTACGGTCCGTTCGGGGAGCTCCTGGCCGGCCACCCCGCGATTTACATGGATACGGCCTTTTCCTTCCTCCCCCGTCTCGGTTCCATGTGCGATCTCGGCAATGATTTTCTGGAGACGCACCGGGAGCGGATCCTCTACGGTTCGGACTTCCCCAACATCCTCTTTCCCCGTGAGGATGAGATCGACACCCTCCTCGGGTTCGATCTCTCCCAGGCCTTCTACGACGCGGTCTTCCGGGACAACGGCCTGCGCCTCATCCGGGAGTGCTGTTTAGGAGCCTGTTGAAAAAGGCTCGTTTGCAACAGCCTGTCAGACGCGGCCGTAGTCGTCCGATAGCCGTTCGATATCGTCCTCTCCGAAATACTCCCCCGTCTGGACCTCGATGAAGGCCGCCTCATCCTCCCCAACATTCCGGAGGCGATGGGCTGCCCCGCAGGGGATGTCGAAGGCATCCCCCGGCATGAGGGCGATCTCCCGGTCTTCGAGGGTCGCGACCGCCTCCCCGCGGACGAGGTACCAATGCTCCGACCGGCGGTGGTGGCGCTGGAGACTCAGGCGCTTTCCCGGAAAAACGCAGATCCGCTTGACCTTGTGGTCCGGCTCATCGCTTAGAACCGTGTAGTATCCCCATGGACGGTGATCCGTTTCCATGAAACGTCCCTCCCAAAATACCGCGTAAGGAATCGCAACCCTGCTTGATCCGCCGGTCTCACGAGAACATCTCGTATTTGTGCGCCGTCGTCCCGACGCCCGTCCGGAGCGCCGCCTCGGTCACCGCCCGGGCGACCACCTCGGGAACTTTCCGGTTGAAGACGCTGGGGACGATGTGTTGTTCCATCAGCTCTTCGGGGGCGACGCAGGAGGCGATTGCATCGGCCGCCGCAACGAGCATCTCCTGGTTGATCTCGCGGGCACGGCAGTCGAAAACCCCCCGGAAGAGACCCGGAAAGCAGAGGATGTCGCTCATCTGATTGTCGTAATCCGGCCGGCCGGTGGCGATGACCCGGACATAAGGTTCGGCCTCCGCGGGCATGATCTCCGGAACGGGGTTGGCCATCGCAAAGATGATGGCATCCCCGGCCATCCGCCTGATATCCTCGATGGCCACCGCCCGTGCTTCGGAAACGCCGATCAAGACGTCGGCCCCAATGAGGGCCTTGCCGACCGTCCCCTTGATACGTTCCGGGTTGGTGAGGCCGGCGATCTCCTCCTTGACGGGATTCATGTTCTCGCGGCGCCCCCGGCAGAGAATGCCGGCCCGGTCGCAGCCGATGATATGATCAGCGCCCGACGCCATGAGCAGACGGATCGTGGCGATGCCGGCGGCGCCGAGACCGCAGACGACGATCCGGACATCTTCCATCTTTTTCCCCACCACCTTCAGGGCGTTGATCAGACCCGCCAAAATCACCACGGCCGTGCCATGTTGATCGTCGTGAAAGACGGGGATATCCAGCTCCTTCTTCAGGCGGCTCTCGATCTCGAAACAGCGGGGACCGGAGATGTCCTCCAGGCTGATGGCGCCGAAGCCGGGGGAGATCCACTTCACCGCCTGGATGATCTCCTCCGGGTTCCGGGTATTAAGACAGATGGGAAAGGCGTCAATTCCGGCGAAGTCCTTGAAGAGAAGCGCCTTTCCTTCCATGACCGGCAGCGCCGCCGCCGGCCCGATATCGCCGAGGCCGAGAACGGCCGTTCCATCCGTAACGATCGCGACGCTGTTCTTTTTTATGGTCAGTTCATAGACGCGTTCCGGCTGGTCGTAAATGGCCATCGCCACCCGGGCCACGCCCGGCGTGTAGGCCATAGCGAGATCATCGCGGGTCTTCAGCGGAACCTTGCTCTTCAGCTCGATCTTTCCCCCTTGATGGATGAGAAGGGTCCGGTCCGCCACGTTGAGGAGTTTGATCTCCTTGATCCGCCGGACTGCGGCGGTGATCAGCTTCGCCGTGTCGAGATCCGCCGCGCCGGCCTCGATATCGCGGATGATATAGCCTTTTTTGAATCCCACGATGTCGATGGCCCCCATATTCCCTCCGGCCCTGCCGATGACGGACAGGACCTTTCCGAGCATCCCCGGCCGTTTGGGAAGTTCGACCCGCAGCACCACGATGTAACCTGGACTCGTCATGATCATAAACCTGCCTCCTCTTTGCCGATACGATGTAACCCGTGCCGGTCCTCAAAACGGGCCGAAAAACCGGCGTTCACTTTATACCCCGCATTCCGACAAAGTCAACCGGTATGAAACAGCCCGAATCCGCCCGAAAAACAACGGATAGGCAGTTGGGGGACAGATTTCAAATCTGTCCCCCCGGATACACTTGCCTGTCTATCCTTTTTTCTGTAACATTCTTGACGATTTCATGCTAAAGAAAAACGGATTCAGATCGATTTACTTTCATGGAACGAATGATGCTCGCGAACGAAACCTGCCGCCCCGTCACCTCCCTCGGAGAGGGTGAAGAGGGGATCATCCATGACATCGCCGGCGGCCATGCCCTGATCAGCAGGCTCGCGGGGATGGGCATCGCCCTCAATACGAGGATCCGCTTCCTCCAGGCAAGCGGCGGTCTGGTGATCGTCCAGGTAGCCGATACGCGGGTCGCCCTGGGAACGGGCGAGGCCTCCAAGATCCTGGTCGACTGCCTCCCCTCCCGCGGTCGGGAGACCCCAAAGCCCGAAACCGCCCCCCTGCTCGTCGCCCTGGCCGGCCAGCCCAACGCGGGAAAATCGACGGTGTTCAACATCCTGACGGGGCTTTCACAGCACGTCGGCAACTGGCCGGGAAAGACCGTCGAGAAGAAAGAGGGCGCCCATACGGCGGACGGCGTGGAGATGCGGATCGTCGATCTCCCCGGAACATACAGTCTGACGGCCTTTTCGGAGGAGGAGAAGGTCGCCCGGGATTTCATCATCCACGAGAGACCAGACGTCACCGTCCTTTTGGTGAACGCCGCCGCCCTTGAGCGGAGCCTCTATCTACTCGCGGAACTCCTCCTCCTCGGCCCGCCGTTGATCGTGGCCGTGAACATGCTGGATGTGGCGGAGGCGCAAGGGATCAGGGTGGACGCCGAAGCGCTGGAGAAGGCCCTCGGTCTCCCGGTCGTCCCGATGATCGCGACAAAAAACCGCGGCATCCGGGAACTGGTCCAGCGGATCATCTCCGTCTCCCGCGGAGAGGTACGGCCCTTGCCGAGACTTCCTCTGGTCAGAGAGGATCACCGCAAGCTCTTTGGGGAGCTGACCTCCCTGATCCGCGATGTGACGCCCCCGCCCTACACGGTTCCCTGGGTTACGGCCAAACTGATGGAGGGGGATCCGGAGATCTCGAAGATGATGGAAGGGCTCGTCCCCGCGCCGGCATGGGGGCAGGTCCGTGCGCTCCTGATCGCCCACGAAGATTCCCTGCACGCCGTCGTCTGCGGCCGGTACGACTGGGTCGAGGAGATCACGCGCGCCTGCGTCTCCCGGTTCCGAATGGGCCAGGTCGTCATGACCGACCGGATCGACCATGTCCTGACCCGCCCTGTTTTCGGCATCCCGGTCCTCCTCGCCGTCCTCGGCGGAGTCTTTTTCCTGACCTACAAGGTCGGCTTCCCCCTTCAGAAACTCCTGGAAGGGTTCGTCAGAGGTTTCACCGCCGACATCGAACCGTTTCTGACGGTTGCGCCGGCCTGGTTCCGGGGACTGCTGGTCGGCGGGGTGATCGGGGGCGTGGGGTCGGTCCTGACCTTTCTCCCCATCCTGCTGATCTTCTTCGCCGCCCTGGCTTTTCTCGAGGACGTGGGCTACATGGCCCGGGCCGCCTTCGTCATGGACCGCTTCATGCATCTCGTGGGGCTGCACGGCAAGAGCTTCATCCCGATGTGCCTCGGCTTCGGCTGCAACGTCCCCGCAATCCTGGGCGCCCGGATCATCGAATCCAAAAAGGCGAGACTTCTCACAATGCTCCTGACCCCCTTCGTTCCCTGCACCGCCCGCCTCGCCGTTTTGACCTTCATCACCGCCGCCATTTTCGCGGCACAGGCGACGGCCGTCGTCTGGTCGCTTGTCGCCCTGAACATCCTCATCCTTGGCGCGACGGGATTGGTCGTCCGCGCCTTCTTCCTGAAGGAGGAGGCAATCCCCTTCATCATGGAACTCCCCCTCTACCACCGGCCGAATCCGCGAACGATCACGCACGCCATCCAGGCGCGGACCGTCGCCTTCGTCCGGAGGGCGGGAACCGTGATCCTGACGGTCTCCATCCTGGTCTGGCTCCTCTCCTACTTCCCCGACGGACGGACGGAGACCAGCATCCTCGCCTGGATCGGACGTTTCCTGGAGCCGCTCGGCCGTCCGCTCGGACTCGACTGGAAGATGATGACGGCCCTCCTCACCGGCATTGTGGCCAAGGAGAACGCGGTGGCCACGCTCGGCGTCCTCTACGGCGTCGGAGAACAGGGGCTGCTCCATACCCTCCCCTCCGTGATGAGCCGCGCCTCGGCGCTCTCCTTTTTGACGGTCGTGATGCTCTTCGTCCCCTGCGCGGCGACGATCGCGGTCATGCGGCGGGAGATGGCCGACCGCCTCTGGTTCATCTCCTCCCTTGTCCTGACGTTTGTCGTCTCCTACCTGGGCGGCATGGCGGCCTATCGGATCGCCCTCTGGGCAGGCTTTTGATTTCAGCGCTGCCCTGCCGCGGCAAACGCGCCGCTCACAATGGCTACGGCCTCTTTCTGAATCCTTCGCAGATGCCCCTCGCCCAGGAAACTCTCCGCATAGATCTTGTAAATCTCTTCCGTGCCCGACGGACGGGCGGCAAACCACCCGTTTTCGGCTACGACCTTAAGCCCCCCGATGGCGGCGTCATTGCCGGGCGCGCGGGTCAACGCGGACAGAATAGGTTCGCCGGCAAGCTCTCGAACCGTAATCATCCCGGGTGAAAGCCGCTGGAACGCCGCCTTCTGCTCCGGCGTGGCCGGGGCGTCGATCCGTTCATAGAACGATCTGCCGAATTGTTCCTCGACATCCCGGTAGAGGGCGGCGGGGTCCTTGCCGGTTTTTGCCGTAAGCTCGCAGGCGAGCAGATCCATGATGATGCCGTCCTTGTCCGTGGTCCATACCGTGCCGCCCCTTCTCAGGAAAGAGGCCCCGGCGCTCTCCTCTCCGCCGAAACCGCAGGAGCCGTCCAACAGGCCGGCCACGAACCATTTGAACCCCACGGGAACCTCGCAAAGCCGCCTCCCGAGGTCCGCGGCCACGCGGTCGATCATCGCGGTGGAGACCAGTGTTTTTCCCACCGCCGCATCCCGGCCCCAACCCGGCCGGTTCCGGAACAGGTAATAAATCGCGGCGGAGAGGTAATGGTTGGGATTCATCAGCCCCTCACCCCGGGTGACGATGCCGTGGCGGTCGACGTCCGTGTCGTTGCCGAAGGCGATATCGAACTTGTCCTTCAGCCGGACCAGGCTTTCCATGGCATAGGGCGAAGAGCAGTCCATCCGGATCTTGCCGTCCTTGTCCACGGTCATAAAAGAGAAGGTCGGGTCGATGATCCGGTTCACTACCGTTAGCGAAAGGCCGTAGCGGTCGGCGATGGGATCCCAGAAGTCCACTGCCGCTCCGCCGAGGGGGTCCGCGCCGATTCTGAGTCCCGACCCCGAAATCGCCTCCATGTCAATGACGTTCCGAAGATCCTCCACATAGGGGGTCACATAATCGTATTCATGGATCGACCCTGATTTCAGCGCCCTTTCGAAGGGCAACCTGCGGATCTTCCCGATCCCCGAGGCCAGGATGGCATTGGCCCTCTCTTCGATGATCCGGGTTGTTTCCGTGTCTGCGGGACCGCCTTCGGGCGGGTTGTACTTGAATCCGCCATCCTCCGGCGGGTTATGGGAAGGGGTGATCACCACGCCGTCGGCAAACCCGCTTTTCCTTCCCCGGTTATACGTCAGGATGGCATGGGATATCACCGGTGTGGGCGTGTACCGCCGTTCCCTCTGGATCATCACATTGATACGGTGGGCGGCGAAGACCTCGATGGCGGTGGCCAGCGCCGCCTCGGACAGGGCATGGGTATCCATGCCCATGAAGAGCGGGCCGGTTATTTTTCTTGCTTTTCGGTGTTCGCAGACGGCCTGGCTGATGGCCAGGATGTGTGCCTCGTTGAAGCTGTTCCGGAAAGAGGAACCCCGGTGGCCCGAGGTGCCGAAAGCGACCCGCTGCGAGGGATCGGAGGCGTCGGGCTTATGGGTGTAGTATGCGGAGAGAAGCCTCGGAATATTGGCGAGGAGTGATTTTGGGGCCGGCTTGCCGGCAAGCTCGTGGACGCTCATCTTTTCCCCTCGCTATAGGTTCACCGTGAGTCCTTCTTTTCTTGACCCCGGAGCTGGATGATCTCCATACGGTTGTTTGCCTCCGGGTGTTTCGCCGACGGACCTTCGGTCAGGATCGCGAGATCCCCCTCGATCTCGTGGCTCTGCAACCAATCCCCCGCGTATGCATTCCAGTCCTTCGGGTGGTCGGGCTCGCACATCGGATAGACCCCGCTGCTGAAGAGGAGCCGCTGACAGGTCTCCTCCCGGGAGCTCACCCCCACGATCCATACCGGCGGTTTAAAGCGGGCGATGGAGCGGGCGGTTGCGCCGCTGTGGGTCGGAACGAATACGGCGGCGGGGGAGATGCGTTCCAGGGCGGCATCGACACTCAATGCGATTAGATCCTTGATACGGACGGGGACGTCGCCGCCGCGGTCCCGAAGAGCCTCTTTGATGCCGTGGCGGGGGCGGTGCGGCTCCGTCGCTGCGGCGATCTTCGCCAGCATGGCTACAGCCTCAACCGGATATTTGCCCATGGCCGACTCTTCCGAGAGCATGACACAGTCCGTGCCGTCCAGCACCGCATTGGCCACGTCGGTTGCCTCCGCCCGGGTGGGGCGCCGGTTGTCCGTCATGGACTCCAGCATCTGCGTGGCGGTGATAACGGGTTTCCCCATTCGGTTGGCGCTGTGTATGAGCCGCTTCTGAACGACGGCAATCTGCTCGATCGGTATTTCCACCCCGAGGTCTCCGCGCGCAACCATGATGCCGTCCGCTGCTGCGAGAATATCATCCATATGTTCCAGGGCCCGGGAGCGTTCAATTTTCGCAATAATGAACGGGTTGTAACCCATTGCCGCGGCCGACTCCCGTACGGCAGCAATATCCGCGGCGCTCTCGACAAAGGACTGACTGACCGCATCCACGCCCGATTCAGAGGCAAATTTCAGGCATTCGCGGTCGTGATCGGTGAAGGCGCTGATCCCGAGGTCGATGCCGGGCAGATTGAGCCCCTTTCTTGAGCGCAATTCCCCACCCACCAGGACACGGCAGGCGACCTCCTGCCCTTCCACTTTCAGGGCTTCGAGCTGAATGAGACCATCATTCAAAAACAGGGTGTCGCCGGGCCGGAGCGCCTGGGGGAGACGGGCAAAACTGACCGAAACCCATTCGGCATCTCCGACAATATCCCGGGTCGTCAGGGTGAAGAGGGATCCCGGCTGCAACTCGATGGGTTCTTCCGCCAGCCGACCGATCCTCATCTTGGGCCCGGGCAGGTCGGCCATGACGGCGATTCTCCGTCCCAACGCGCGGGCCGCCGCGCGGAGCTTGTCGATCACCTGTCTGTGGCCGCCAAAATCGCCGTGCGAGAAATTGATCCGGGCCACATTCATCCCGGCCTTGATCATCGCTTCCATGACTTCTTGCGACGCCGATGCCGGCCCAATGGTTGCCACAATTTTGGTTTTATGTTCCGGAAGTTTCATGAGGGGGCCTCCTTTTCCATAAGACCTGTTCGTGACTTTGGTAACTTTATAAAATATTGTATCTTCAATATGCGGCAACTGCAAGGCGCAAAAATTTTTTGCATATTGCCGGGCATCTTCTGTATAATGCCGTGGTCGGAGGTTTCTACAGGGGCGTTCCGGCAGGCGAAGGATCGGCCGGAGGCATTCTGCTTTTCGAGTCAAAGGAAGACTGACTCATAAAAAGTAGCAAAAGCCTTAAATTCGGGACGGCTTCGTAAAAAGGCCGCAGGCAAGGCGCGCGAATCCTGAGGAATGAGGCGTACTTTGGCGTACGCCGCAATGACGAAGGATGAAGCGCAACGCAGCATCCGGACTTTTTACGAAGCCGTCAGGGGAATCCAATCATTTATTTAGGAGGCAGACGAACATGGCAAAAGCATTCAAGGGATCAAAGACGGAAAAGAATCTGCTGGCCTCCTTCGCCGGGGAGTCCCAGGCGAGGAACCGTTACACCTATTTCGCCGGCGCCGCCCGGAAGGAGGGGTACGAGCAGATCGCCAACATTTTCGCTGAGACGGCTGAAAACGAGAAGGAACACGCCAAGGTGTTCTTCAAGCATCTCCAGGGGGGAGAGGTGGAGATCACCGCAGGCTATTCCGCAGGCGTGATCGGGAAGACGAAGGATAATCTAACGGCAGCCGCGGCCGGCGAGAACATGGAGTGGACGACCCTCTATGCGAACTTCGCCAAGACTGCCAAGGCGGAAGGGTTTGCCGAGGCGGCCCGCTCCTTCGAACAGATTTCCAAGGTGGAAAAGTTTCACGAGGCACGCTACCGGAAACTGATTGAGAACATCACCAAGAAACAGGTCTTCAAGAAGGACAAGGCGGTGAAGTGGCACTGCATCAACTGCGGCTACATTTTCGAGGGGACGAAGCCCCCGAAAGAATGCCCGGCCTGCCAGCATCCCCAGTCCTACTATGAGGTCCTGGCCGAGAACTTCTAACAGGCTGTTGAAAAACGCCCGTCTGCGGCGTTTCCCTCATCCTTACGCCGTTCAACGTACATGAAAGTACGCCTCACGGCTCAGGATATCGGGGGCCTTGCATCCAGACGTTTTTGAACAGCCTGGACAGCAACTTTTTCAACAGGCTGCTAACGAAACGTCCGTGTCAAAAAACGGGGTCGGGCCGTGTCCCTTTCGGATACGGCCCGACCTTTTTTCAGCAAGCATTTGCCCGCGGTCTTCATCCTTTCTGCCATGGTCACCCTGCGGGAAATCCCCACGCAAAAACTTTCCGGGAACTTTTCTCTTCTTCCTCATGTCTAAGGTTACAAAGACAACTTACAAGGAGGAACGGATCATGAAAACCATCGCAATCGTCATTCTAACAATCGTGGTGTGCACGACAGGCGCGTTGGCAGGGGGAGTCGGGGACGCCGTGGAGGTGCGGATCGTGACCGATAACGGCCGGACATTGCCGACCTACCCGGTGAAAATGCACTACGGGGTACGCAAGGTGTACGCCGAGGCGATCAAGGGGGACCACTACCGCATCGAAGTGAAGAACCGTCTCAACCGGAGGGTCGGGCTGGTCATCGCGGTGGATGGCCGCAACATCATCAGCGGCACGAAATCCTGGCTGAAGAACAACGAGCGCATGTACATCCTTGAGCCATACGGTTCGGGAGAATTCGCGGGTTGGCGCACGGCTCAGGATCGCATCAATCGCTTCTACTTCACCGACGTACCCGACTCTTACGCCGCGGCGTTCGGCGACGAGAGCGCCATGGGGGTGATCGCCGTGGCGCTCTATCCCGAGGCGCATCGCTACGAGCCGCCGATACCCCTTTCCCGGACAGCCCCATCCTGTCCACGCGGCTATGAAGGCAAGGCGGCAGGTTCGGCCGACAAAGCGGAAGCGGCGCCTGCCGCTCGGGAAAACTCCGGCAAGCTGATGAAGGAAAAGGACGCCAGGTCGGAACAGGCGCTGGAGAGCGCCGGCACCGGCTATGGCAGGGGCGAGTACTCCCCCTCGCAGATCGTGGCCTTTGAGCCGGAGAAACGGGCGCTGGAGATCATCTACCTCAAGTATGAGTGGCGCTCGACCCTCTGCAAACTGGGGGTGGTTGAATGCGCCAAACCGCCCCGCCACCCACTCAACCGCTTCTGGGACAACGGCGGTTACGCCCCTCCGCCCCCGCTGAGCATGCGGCCCTGACAGGCCGCAGGGTGGAAACTATGGGATTTCCATCATTGCACGGAGCGGAGCAACGTGTTAGTCTTACAACGTAAAGCTTGATGAACTCCTGAGAAGTAAGACGTCGGGGACATGTGGGGACACCTTGCCGCAAGGTGTCCCCAGGCCCGAAGGGATCGGAACGTGTCTCCGGAACACAATTGACGGGAGGGAACGCCTTGCCGGATAACCCTGATCCAGTGGATGCGCAGAACCGGCGTCGGGGACATGTTCCGGAAGCCCGAAGGGATCGGAACGTAACGGGGACATGTGGGGACACCTTGCCGCAAGGTGTCCCCAGGCCCAAGGGATCGGAACGTGTCCCCGGAAGAGACGATGACGCCGGTTTTGTCGCACGCTGCCGGCGAGGCGAGACCGAGGCATTCTCGGTCCTGGTCAGGAGGCACCAGAAAAAGATGCTCAACATCGCCTATAGGGTGATCGGCGACTACGACGAAGCCTGCGACGTGGTGCAGGAGGCCTTCCTCTCCGCCTACCGGGCCATCGGAAAATTCCGGGGGGATGCCCGGTTCTCCACCTGGATCTGCGGCATCGTCCTGAATCATTCGAGAAGTCATATGACGCAGAAGGCCGCCCGTTCGCGCCGCGAGGCAGGGTCGCTCGATGATCCCGTGAAATCGAAAGACGGAAGCTTCCTGAACGAGCCCCTTCCCCAGGAGGGGTCGATCGTCGAGCGGCTCGAAAAGCGGGAGTTAGAGGCGAAGGTCCAGGAATGCATCGGCTTCCTCGACGGCGAACAGAGGGAAGTCTTGGTCCTCCGGGACATCCAGGGCTTCTCTTACGAAGAGATCGGTGTCATGCTGAAACTGCCCGAGGGAACCGTTAAATCGCGGCTTTTCCGGGCCAGAAACGCCCTGAAAGACGGCCTGTTCCGGGTACTCGGTGATCTGATATGACGTGCAACGCGATCGAAAAGCGGCTTCCGGCCTATCTGGAAGATCTTCTCTCCCCGGAAGAGAGAAAAAGCATCGAGGGGCATCTCGCCGCCTGTCCCCGCTGCAGCCGGGCCTTTGCGGGCCTGAAGAAAGCGGAACAGCTCGTGCGCGGCCTCGGAGAGGTGGAACCGCCGCCTTTCTTCGAGCAGAGAATCATGTCCCGGGTCAGGGAAGAGGCCGGGCAGAAACAGGGGATCCTTCAGAGGCTTTTCTATCCGCTGCACATCAAGGTTCCCATTCAGGCCCTGGCCACGCTCCTCGTTGCCGTCCTTGCCATCTATGTCTACCAGACAGGCGAGCCGGAAATGAAACAAATGGCGCTGCTTCCCATACCCCTGACCGAACTTGGAAAAGGCCAGGTCACGGCTGAATCCCCCAAGACCCCTGTATCCCCTTCCGCCGTCGCACCGGTCAAGCGGGCGCCCGCCGGGGATCTTCCCGAAAAGAACCGGCAGCGGTTTGTCTCCCCCCCGTCCGAAAACGGCGGGAAAGCGGAAAGGACAGCCGATTCGCGGGCGCCGATACGGGAAGAGCGTCCATCGGCCATGAAACCCGCGGCCCCGGTCATGGCGGTGAGAGAAAAGGAGGTCCCGCCGGCCGGCGCGGAGGCGCTGAACAAAGCGCAGGACAGGGCCGGAAAGCAGGATGCCGACAAGGCGCCTGAAACTCTCCTGCCGGAACAGAAACGGAAAGAGAAGATGGCCGATACCGGCGCCGCGGCCGGGGAAAGCAGAAAAACGATGTCCGCGCCTTCCCCGTCACGAACGGCGGCTGCGGCAGCCATAAAGCGATCCGTCATTGACCTGACGATTCTGGTAGGAGATACGGACGTCGCCATCCGGGAGATCGAAGCGCGCCTCGGCCAAGTCAGCGCCCGGATCATCGAAAGGCAGCGCCGCAAGGGAAGTGAATTTCTGAAGGCTGAAATCGTAGCGCAGAACGTCGCCGCGTTCCTGGATCTACTCGAAGCGGTTGGCAGGGTTAACCTGGAAACGAGCCCCCTTGTCGTTCCGGATGGGAATGTGACCGTCGGCATAAAAATCGTCAGTCATCCGTGAACGAGGTGATTCTGACGATGAACGCAGCTTGAAATAATTTTCGGGGGCAGATCTGGAGGACTGCTTCCTCCCACCCTTCGCGGGCCTCGGGGACAAGATGATCGCCGGGGTTGCTATTCCCCGGGAACATGATTATGATGCCATAATGCAAAAAAGATCTGCACCCGAATTTGTCTGCGCACTGATTCTCGTGGCGGCGTTTCTGTTTTTCCCGGTCGCGGCGCGGGCAGCCGGCGAAACCTTTCCGAAACCGGCCGGTGCGGTCAACGACTTCGCCGGGGTGATCCCCGCCCAGTACGCCGGTCCGATAGAGAACCTGGCGCGGGAGGTTCTGGACAAGACGGGAACCGCTGTTGTCGTGGCCACCGTGGAGACGATCGGCGACAACGATCCGAATGATTACGCAAACCGCCTCTACCAGGCCTGGGGGATCGGGAAGAAGGGCGAGGACAAAGGGGTGCTGATCTTCCTCGCCGTCAAGGAGCGGCAGGTCCGGATCGAAACAGGCTACGGCGTGGAGGGTATCCTTCCCGATGGTCTGGCCGGCGAGATCCTCGACCGGTACGCGATCCCCCGCTTCCGGGATGGCGACTACGGGAAGGGGCTTGCCGAGACGATGGCCGCGGTTTCCGCCGTCGTGGCAAAGGCAGCCGGAGTGACCCTCACAGGCGCGCAACCGCCGCAGCGGCGACCGGCCAGAACCGAAAAGGGCCTGGGAATCGGCCAGATCGTGCTTTTGATTCTGGCGGCCGGTTTTCTCGTCGGCACCCGCCAGGGCCGGGCCATGCTCCCCTGGCTTCTCCTCCTGATGATGAGCGGCGGGGGCGGCCGGCGCGGCGGGGACGGCTTCGGCGGATTCGGCGGCGGCGGATTCGGGGGCTTCGGCGGGGGTTCGAGCGGCGGCGGCGGCGCGGGCCGCGGATTCTAAGAAGAGGTTAGAGGATGGCGAAAATACCGAAAAATCCGGAGGAGATCTTTGCAGAGATCACCGGCGATTATTGTAAGATCTTCGGAGAAGACCTGATTTCCATCATTCTGTACGGAAGCGGCGCCGGAGAGGATTACGTTCCTGGAAAGTCGGACCTCAATTTCCTGATCACGCTCACCGGGAGGGGCATCGAGAGGTTCGACAGGGTCCTGGAGACGGTCGGAAGATGGCGCAAACGCAACGTTGCGATTCCCCTTTTCATGACCCGGGAATATCTTGCCGGGTCGCAGGATGCCTACCCCATCGAATTTCTGAACATGAAGCGGATCTACAGGGTCGTGACCGGCGAGGACGTTCTGGCGCCGCTCGCCTTCGACCCTCGGAACATCCGGCTCCAGCTTGAACGGGAACTACGGGGAAAGCTCCTCCACCTCCGGAGCGGATACCTCGCGACGGAAGGAAAAGCAAGAAAGATCCGTGAACTGATCGGCGCGTCGCTCACCGCCTTCGTGTCGCTCTTTGGCGCCTTCCTCTATTTGAAAAATCTGGAAATCCCGAAGGGAAAACGTGATATCATCACAGCCGCGGGAAGTGTCTTCGGCGTCGACGCAGCCGTATTCCTGAGATGCGAGGAGATCCGGGGAAAAACAGATCGTTTTTCGCCGGCCGAGGTGCTGGCGGTCTTCCGGGACTATCTGAAGGAGGTCAACCGCCTCTGCGAGATGATCGACCGGATGTAAGATAAAGGGAAATGGGGGGGACGGAGCCCCTTTTTTCCCCGGAATCAATAGGGGCTCCGTCACCCTATTTTTACAGGAGGTACAGCATGACCAGCGGAAAGAGAAATCTGTTCATCGCCGTCGTCGTGATCGTCGTTCTGGCGGGCTTGACCTACTCCTTCTTCACGGGGAACTACAACCGGTTCGTCACACTGGACGAAGGGGTCAAATCGGCCTGGGCGCAGGTGGAGAATCAGCTCCAGCGGCGCTATGATCTGATCCCGAACCTTGTGGAAACGGTCAAGGGCTACGCCAAACAGGAAAAGGACGTCCTGGTGGAAGTGACCAACGCCCGGGCGCGTGTGGGCGGGGCGGCGACGGTCCCGGACAAGATCAACGCCAACAACGAGCTGACCGGCGCCCTGAGCCGCCTCCTCGTCGTCGTGGAGAAATACCCGGACCTCAAGTCGAATCAGAATTTCCTCCGTCTCCAGGATGAACTGGCGGGAACGGAAAACCGGATCTCCGTGGAAAGGAAGCGTTACAATGACGCCGTCCAGGGCTACAATGTGACGATCCGGAGCTTCCCGGCAAACTTTTTGGCCGGGATGTTCGGTTTCGGGAAGGCCGCCTTCTTCGAGGTCCCGGCGGCCGCCAAGGCGGCGCCGCAGGTCAAGTTCTGAGGCAGCTGCAGCAAGACATGCGGCAAGACATGCGGCAAGACATAAGGATCAGACCGCGGCGGTGTCTTCAAGGACATTGGCTGCGTCGCGGGTGTTGAAATCCGGATGTCGAGGGTTTCCCAAGCGACGCCGGTTTTTGAATTTAAAATGGCCGGAAACGGCAACAAAACAAGAAGGAGTATGATCCATGGCTAAGTATGTGTTTACCTTCGGCGGCGGTTCCGCCGAGGGCGCGGCAAGCGACAAGAACCTGCTGGGCGGCAAAGGCGCCAACCTGGCTGAAATGTGCTCCCTCGGCATTCCCGTGCCGGCGGGCTTCACTGTCAGCACCGAATGCTGCACCGCCTATTACGCCGGCGGCTGCAAGCTTCCGGATGAACTGGCCGAACAGGTCCTGGCCGCGCTGAAAAAGACCGAGACGATCATGGGCATGAAATACGGCGACGCCGTCAATCCGCTGCTCGTCTCCTGCCGCTCCGGCGCCCGCTCTTCCATGCCCGGCATGATGGACACCGTTCTCAACGTCGGCCTGTCCACCGTCACCATTCCCGGCATGATCAAAAAGACGAACAACCCCCGTTTCGTCTGGGATTCCTACCGCCGCCTGATCATGATGTACGCCGACGTGGTGATGGAGAAGGCGGAAGGCCTGGAACCCTCCATGGGAAAAGGCATCCGCAAGATCCTCGATGAAAAGTTAGACGAAGTCAAGCACGCGAAGGGCTGCAAATCTGACACCGATCTTGGCGCCGACGACCTCAAGACGCTAGCCGAGGCGTTCAAGGCGCTGGTTGAAAAACACCTCGGCAAACCCTTCCCCGACGACCCGCTGGCGCAGATGTGGGGCGGCATCGCGGCCGTCTTCAAGAGCTGGAACGGCAAGAAGGCCGTCTCCTACCGCCGCATCGAAGGCATCCCGGACGAGTGGGGCACAGCGGTCAACGTCCAGGCCATGGTGTTTGGAAACATGGGCGACTCTTCCGCCACCGGCGTGGCCTTCACCCGCGACCCGGCCATCGGCGACAACAAGTTCTACGGTGAATGGCTGGTGAACGCCCAGGGCGAAGATGTCGTGGCCGGCATCCGCACCCCGAGCCCAATCAACGACGACACCAAGAATGAACAGAACCGGCATCTCGTGAGCATGCAGCACGCCATGCCCGTGATCTACGTGGAGCTCGACGGCATCCGCACCGCACTCGAGAAGCACTTCACCGACATGCTCGACATCGAGTTCACCATCCAGGAAGGCAAGCTGTGGATGCTGCAGTGCCGTGTCGGCAAGCGCACCGGCACCGCCGCCCTGAACATGGCGATCGACATGCTGGCCGAGGGGCTCATCGACGAAAAGACCGCCGTCATGCGCATCGAACCCAAACAGTTAGACGAACTCCTCTACCCGATCATCGATCCGAGGACCGAGAAGGACGCCCATCTGATCGTCAAGGGTCTGCCCGCCGGCCCCGGAGCCGCCTGCGGCGCGCTGGTCTTCACAGCCGCAGATGCCGTGGCCTCTTTCCGCGCCGGCAGAAAATGCATCCTGATGCGCGAAGAGACCAACCCGGAAGACGTCGAAGGGATGCGGGCCGCGACCGGCATCCTCACCGCCCGCGGCGGTATGACCTCCCACGCGGCGCTCGTCGCCCGCGGTTGGGGCAAGTGCTGCATCGTCGGCGCCGGCGGCCTGCACGTGGACGAAAAAACCCGGACGGCCCGAATCACCGGCTCCGACCTTGTCCTGAAGGAAGGCGATGTCGTCACCCTGAACGGCACCAGGGGCCACGTCTATGTCGGCTCCCTGCCGATGATGGACGCGACCGAGAACCCCCGCTTCCAACAGTTCATGACCATGGCCGACAAGTTCCGCACGATGGGCGTGCGCGCCAACGCCGACACGCCGCAGGATGCGAGGGTAGCCCGCGGCTTCGGCGCCGAAGGGATCGGCCTGGTCCGCACCGAGCACATGTTCTATGGCGAGGGTTCCGACCAGCCGCTGTTCTACCTGCGCAAAATGATTCTCAGCAATACCGCCGCGGAGCGCAAGGCCGCCCTGAGCGAACTCTACCCGTTCGTCAAGGCTACCCTGAAAGGCACGCTGGAGGCGATGGAAGGGTTGCCGGTGACGATCCGCCTCCTCGACCCGCCGCTGCACGAATTCGTGCCGCAGGGCGCCGAGAAGCAGGCCGAGCTGGCCAAGGCGCTGGGCATAGCGGTGGCGGACATCAAAAAGCGCGGCGAAGACCTGCATGAAACCAATCCGATGATGGGCCACCGCGGCGTCCGCCTCGGCGTCACCTATCCGGAGGTGAGCGAGATGCAGATCCGCGCGATCTTCGAATGCACCGCCGAGCTGATTACGGCCGGCAAAAAATGCGTGCCGGAGATCATGGTGCCGGTGACCTGCGACGTCTCCGAGATCGTCGTCACCCGAAAGATCGTGGATCACGTTCACGCCGAAATCCTGAAACAGTTCGGAATCGAGGAGTTGGAGTACAAGTACGGCACGATGATCGAAATCCCGCGCGCCGCGCTGCTCGCCGACCAGATGGCGAAGAGCTCCGATTTCTTCTCCTTCGGCACCAATGACCTGACCCAGCTCACGTTCGGCTTCAGCCGCGACGACATCGGCGGGTTCATGAACGAATACCTCGACCAGAAGCTTCTCGCGGCCGATCCTTTCCAGACCATTGACCGGGACGGCGTCGGCCAGCTCATCCGGATGTCCGTCGAGAAGGGACGCGCCACGCGCCCCGATCTCAAGATCGGCATCTGCGGCGAACAGGGCGGCGATCCGGCCTCCGTCGATTTCTGCTATGAGACCGGTCTGACCTACGTGAGCTGCTCGCCGTTCCGCGTGCCGATCGCGCGCCTCGCGGCGGCCCAGGCAGCAATCAAGGCCGGCAGGAAGAAGTGAATGAGTTTCTCCGCGTCGTCCTGAAAGACGACGCGGAGAAACCTCGATCCGGGCGATTTCACGTTCCACGGCTTGATTGAGGGCGCATTCCGAATCTTCCGTCCCAAAAGATTGCCGATAGATGAGGACAAATCATATACCCCTTTTGCGAACAGAGCAGTGGAAAGCTGAAGACACAAATTGGCTGAACCTTTTTATCCTTGATCGGATAACGTAAATCATATACGATCCGGTTGTAATAATACCGGTTATTTCCACAGACGAATCCTGGTTTGGTCATCGCCGGGTATTCTGATGATGGAGAGGATACTGAGATCAAACAGGCCAATACCGCCATGCATGAGGTCAAGAACAAAGAACGGAACAGCAATCAGCGCTGCGGGGAGAAATGATCACACAGAGCGGAGAACTACGTCGCAAGATAGAAAGAAATGGATTGATCATTATTGCCGGTATGATCACGCTGCTCTACTGGCTGTTTGATTCCCTCATTGCGGGTCAGATGATCACCCGCACAATTATTGCCCTGTCCATCTGTATCTATGGCGCCCTTACCCAGTTTTTGATCAGTTCACAGAGGGCCGCAAAAAAGGCCTTGCAGGAGGCCCATCATGAACTGGAGCAACGATCCCTCCAAATTGAAACGGCGAACAAGGAACTGGAGCTCGCCTATTCCTGGATGCGGGACAGCAGAGACCATTTGAGACAATACATGTATGAAGAGGATATTGGTTTTCTGACAGATAAAGAGGGGAAAATCGAGGGGATTACGGAGCGCGCACTCAACCATACGGGAAAATCGCGTGAAGCCCTGATGGGAAACAATATCATAGATCTTCTGCAAGAGAGTTATCGGGAAGATTTCAAGCGGGAATTGCCGCAGGCCTGGAGCGGTCTCACCCCTCATCTGAATGTTCAATTGGCGGGACAGAAAAATCCCGAGAAGATTTTTGAGGCCAAATTAACTCGGATGACCGTGTCGGGCAAAAGATTGCTGCTGGCTATCCTGCGCTGATCGCTACCGATTTACTCTGTAAAACAGCGACCCAATTTTTTGTAATAAAATCCCCTTGATATACAAAATCGCTTTTCATATCCTCACCTCGCATAAAAGCAAGTTTTGATCAGATCAGAAGAAAGAATCAGAAAGGACCTCCAGACTTCTGATTTCAGGTTTGTTCAAGACAAATGAGGATTTATCATGAAACAGATAATAAATCTCGATGCCCTTCGCCGTCTCGCGGGTTCGCGTTCATTCTCCCGGGGCGAAGACTATTTCAACCGCGATCTGGTCCGGTCGTTATCCGAACATAACGGCGTCATCACCGCTAAAGTCAAGGGAACGCATACCTACACCGTTACGCTCCGGGAGGATAATGGCGATCTGGATTATTCATGCACCTGTCCGATGGGCGATGACGGGTCATTCTGCAAACACTGTGTGGCCGTCGGGCTGTCCTGGCTTGAGCAGAAAACCGATGGGAAAGACAAAAAAGCAGGCAGAAGAGATCGTGTCGATCTTACGATGAAGGACGTGAAGGGTTACCTGGAATCCCTTGAGAAAAAGGCTCTCGTCGAGATGGTCCTGGAGCAGGCCGGGGAAAGCGACGTGCTGTGCGAGAGGCTGATGATGCAGGCGGCGCGTAAAAGCACAGGGGGATGCCGTCCCGCCGCATTGAAGAAAATCATCCGGGAAGCGATCGTTCCCGGGGATTTCATCGGATACTATGAGATGAGGAATTATGCCGCGGAGGTATGCTTTCACCTGGCGGACGGAAAAGGTCTGGAAGTGGAAACCCGAAGCCGCCAGCAGGATCGAGGCGCCCCCTTGACCACGGCCTTAAATGCTCCGGTCGCCTTTCTTTAAAACGGTTGGGGCAAATTCTTACAAGAATCAATACCGGATGCGCTGTTTCCGAAGAGTCGGAGGTTTCAGACCGCCCGGGTCTTCCAGATCCCGTCCTCCATGATGATCCGCGTCGTTTCGCCGGGACGGGGCGGCTGCCGGTATGCGGCCAGGGTGTATTCCGAATCGTGGGGAAGGCGGATGCCGAAACTGTCCGCCGTCCGGAAGGCCTCGGGGAAGATTGTGAAGATCCGCTGCGACCGGGCGGCGTCAAAGAGCTGCCCGGTATTGGAAAATGACAGCAATTCTTCGATCGTCTTGAGGGTGGGCGGCATCAGCACGATCCGCCCCGCCGCGTGCTCCGCCAGCGCGAAGGCGGGGGTCAGCCAGCGGGACTCCGTCAGCTCCATCCGATCGTGGACGGGGACCTGCCCTTCCGGGAGCCTGGCCAGGAAAAAACGGGTGTCGAACCGCCGGGTCTCAATCTCCGGGGTGATCCAATGGGAATAGGGGACGAGGAGATCGGGGGCGAAGAAGAGTCCTTCCCGCCGGACCAGCTCCGAAAGGGTAAGTCTCCCCTCGTGAAGTTCCAGACGATAGGCGGCGAATCGGGTGGCCGTTTCCGGAGCGGATAGATCGACCACGCTTCCGCGGGCGTCGCGGGCAAGAAGCACCCCCGCCTCCTCGAATGTCTCCCGGATGGCGGCCACAAAGAGACTGAAGGCGGTCGCCTCCGGAAGGTCCGTTTCCTGGAGAAGATGCTTCGCATCGGCCGCGCAGAGACCGCCTATGCAGGCCGCAAGTTCCGGATCGGCATCGGCTTCGTCCAGGCGTCCTCCGGGAAAGACATAGGCACCGCCCATGAAGGCCTGGTTCCGGTGGCGCCGCATAAGGAAGACCTCATAAGGCCCGCCTGCCCGGTCGCGGAGCAGGATGACCGTTGAGGCATCCTGCGGTGTCCGGTCCGCCCCGTTTCTGCCTCCGCTTTTCGTGAAAAAGCTATCCTTCTCCAACGGCTTTTCTCCACAATTACTTGGCAAGCAGGCCGCCGTCGTTCACCAGGATCTGGCCCGTCATGTAAGCCGAGGCGTCCGAGGCGAGAAAGACGGCAAGCCCTTTCATGTCGTCGCAATCCCCGATCCGCCCGAGGGGGATGTTGGCGAGCGTCAGGTCATAGGCGGCCTTGAAATCCGGCTTTTCGATGTACGCCATCATGTCGGTCCGGAAGAAACCGGGGGCGATCGCGTTAACGCGGATCTTGTAGGGCGCAAGCTTCACGGCGAGGTTCATCGTGAGCAGGTTGATTGCGGCCTTCGTCGAGTTGTAGGGGACGGCCGGGTGGACCATCTCCTCCGAGCCCCGGAACCCCATGACCGACGAGATGTTGATGATGTTCCCGCCGCCCTGGTTCTTCATGAGGTTCGCGACCTTCTGGGTGAGGATCCAGACGCCGCGGACGTTCACGTTGAAGAGCTGATCCCATCTTTCCAGGGGGAATTCCAGCGTGGGCGCCCCCCATGTCGCCCCGGCGTTGTTCACCAGGATGTCGATCCGGGGGAATTTCTTAAGCGCCGCTTTGAGCATGGCATCGATCGCCTCCGGATTCGCCATATCGCAGGCAACGGGGAGAACCTTCACGCCGAATTCCTCAGAGAGGGCCTGGGCCGCAGTCTCGAGGTTCTTCATCTTCCGGGAGGTTAGGATCAGATCCGCCCCCGCCTCCGCCAGCCCCGTGGCGATGAACTTCCCGATCCCCCTGCCCCCGCCCGTCACGAGGGCGACCTTGCCGCTCAGACTGAACAGATCGTACAATTTCATGCGAACCTCCTTCAATGGAATATTGGACCCGCGGGAAACGGGCGAACCTCACGTAAACTTCGGAGATGGGAAATACAATGACGAACCCAAAGCAGGGTTGGGTTCATGGTGCCGGAGGACGGAATCGAACCGTCATGCCCTTGCGGACGGGGGATTTTGAGTCCCCTGCGTCTACCAGTTTCACCACTCCGGCACGGCGCTGATTATTAAAAGGGGGGCGTCCAAAAGTCAAGAAAAATGTATTGACAAGGCTCGAAACCCTGTGTTAGGAGCTGACTTCTTCCGCGAACGCGAAACATGTGGGGTTGTAGCTCAGCTGGGAGAGCGCTTGAATGGCATTCAAGAGGCCGCGAGTTCGATCCTCGCCAGCTCCACCAGGAAAACAAAGGGGTTAACGGAAATCGTTAGCCCCTTTTTCTTGGAATGTTTGGCCTTGATCAACGTCGCGCAGTTTATGACGGTTTCCCGCAATATAAACCCCGAATTTCTCCGGAAACGGCATTGCTGAACGCTTTGCCTCTTCCTGCTAACATGCGTTCATATATAAAGATATTCAAGGAATTGTCATTTTAGAATGAACATGAAAGGCAGGAGAAGGTGCTGCTTCCTGCTGCGCTGCGCTTGACATGGCCCATAAAAAAGCGTAAATATCACATCGGATTCGGAGTTTAATCGAGTGATCCATTTTCGCCAAGGAGGATCTGGAACAAAAGATACTGGAAGCGTCGTATGGGACGTTCGTTGCGTATGATTTTGATGAGGTCTTTGATCGGGGAAGGTGATTCCTCGTCGGTGGAATTAGGAGAGGTTCGAATCGTCATTGGAAGTTATATTGAACACTATGAGGAGGATAAAATGAGCATTTTAAAGGAATTTAGAGAGTTCGCCGTTAAAGGAAATGTCATTGACATGGCCGTTGGTATTATTGTCGGAGTAGCCTTCGGCAAGATCGTTTCTTCTGTGGTCAGTGATGTGATTATGCCGCCCATCGGTCTCATCATCGGGGGGATAGAGTTCAGTAAACTCTCTCTTATCTTGAAGGGAGCGCCGGGCGATCCCGCTGCCGTGGTCATTGCCTATGGCAAGTTCATCCAAACGGTCGTCGATTTTACCATCGTGGCATTCGTAATATTTATGCTGGTAAAAGCTATTAACACATTAAAACGAAAAGAAGAAAAAGCCGTTCTCCCTCCGCCGGCGCCTTCAAAAGAAGAGGCGTTGCTTGCGGAAATACGGGACATCATGAAGGAAAAACGATAAGTTATCCGTAGAATATGCGCGAATAACAATCGCACCAATTCGGGCCTACGATTCCGCCCGGTACGGGTTTCTTTTACAGATCCTTGAAATCCCGCGTGAACTCGAGCCGTCCCTCCTTGACCAGGGCGGCCTTACTCCCCTCGATCCAGGACTTGACTGTCTCTGCTTTCTTCGTCCGGACCAGGTAATTTGCAATCGCATTTTTTTGGGACGCGAACTCCGCGTCGTCCACGCTGCCCCTCTCCTTGAACCGGAGGATCACATAATTCCCGTCAACCAGATAGATCTGTTCCGGATAGGGTTTCTTCTCGGAGATCTGGAAGAGCGCCTCTGTCAGCTCCGGGGAGTCTCCCAGCCTGGGAACGGCGCCTCCGGGCTGGAAGAGTCCCGTTTCCGTGACCTTCAACCCTTTTTCCTTGGCCACGCCCGCAAGACCGTCGCCCTTCTTCACGCGGACGAGGAGGTCATCCGCCTCCTTCTTCGCCAGGCGCTTCGCCTCCGTTTCCCGATACTGCTTTTCCACCTCGGCCTTGATCTCCTTCAGGGCGGGCAAATAGGGCGCCTTCCGCGCGGCCACCTGAACGATGTAATATCCCTTCTCCCCCTGGAGCACGCGGCTGATCTCTTTTTTCTCCAGGCGCGAGACGATCTTGGCGAAATCCGCAATCGGCTTGAATTCCGGCGGCGTCTCGCTGATCCGGAAAAGTCCGGTCGTGTGGACCGTCAGCTTTTTCTGCGCCGCATAAGCATCGAAGTTTTCCTCCTGGTAGATGGTGTCATGGGCCTTCTTGGCCTCATCCGAGGCCGCATACATCCCGCCGATCTGTCCCATCTCGGCAATGACCCTGTCCCGGACCTCGGCAAGGGGCGGCACCTTGTCCCCCTTCTTCCACTGGGACTTGTTCCTTTCGTAGTAATCGCTTATCTCCGCGTCGGAGATCTTTGCGGTCGCGGCATAATCCTTGGCCATGAATGTTAGGTATCTGACCTGCACCTGCTCGGGGACGCGGAACTGCCCCTCGCGGGCCTTCAGAAACACCTCCAGATCGGCCTGGGTCGGCTTAAGTCCCGCGACAAAATCCTGGGGAGAAACCTGAATGAAATCGATGTTTATCTTTTCCTTCTGCATCAGGTAGAGGTCATGGATCTCCTGATCGGATACCTTCACGCCATCCTGGATGAGGTCCTCCACCTTGATGGTGATCAGCATCTTCCTCTGGATATCCTCGAACTCCTCCGGCGACATCTTGTTGGTTCGGAGGGTCTGCTCATACATCCGTTCGTTGAAAACGCCGTTCCGCTGAAAGGCGGGATAGGACAGAATGGCCGCTTTGACGTCCTCCTCGGTCACCCGGATGTCCATCTCCTCCGCCTTCTTCAGGATAATCGCCTGGTTGACCATATTATCCAGCGTCTTCTGCTTGAGGTTCAGCGCCTTGAGCATCTCCTCCGTCAACCCCTTGCCGAGGCGCTGGCGGTACATATCCAGCAGGTTCTGGTATTCCCGCTGAAAATCGACATAGACGATCGGCTTGCCGTCGATCATGGCGATCCGCTCCGTCCTCTGCTTCCCGCCCATCGAACCGAAATAAAATACAAAAACGACCACGATAATCCCCAGGATGATCTTCATGAGCCAATTTCTGGCATGCTTCCGCATGAGGTTGAGCAGCATCACACTTCCCCCGTGTTTGATTTGAAATCCCTTGAAAAATACCAAGAACCCCGGGAACCGGCGTCACGACTGCCCCCGGAACAGGCCCTTTTACAGTACTCCGCGTATGCCGGGCTTAGTAGTATAGTCACCTTAAAAATGCAATGATTTTTTGGAAAAATGGATTGATAAGGGGTGGAAAATACGGTATAGTGAAAACGTTGATCGTAAGTATCCTTTCGATTGTGAATATAATTTTCTGGATCATCAGGAGGAAACGAACTTGCTTTTTGATTTTATTTTGGGAAAGTTTTCCAACGACCTGGCTATCGATCTGGGGACGGCCAACACCCTCGTGTATGTCAGAGGCAAGGGGATCGTGCTGAACGAACCCTCCGTCGTTGCCGTCCACATGAACTCCAAGGGGGAAAAGAAGGTCCTGGCCGTGGGCACGGAAGCCAAGAAGATGCTCGGCCGAACGCCGGGCAACATCGTCGCCATCCGGCCCATGCGGGACGGTGTGATCGCCGATTTCGACATCACGGAGGCGATGCTGCGGCACTTCATCTTGAGCGTCCACAACCGCCGCACCCTGGTCCGGCCGCGGATCATAGTCTCCATCCCCTCCGGGATCACCCAGGTGGAGAGGCGCGCCGTCCGGGAAACGGTGGAATCGGCCGGGGCGAGGGAGATCTACCTGATCGAGGAACCGATGGCGGCGGCGATCGGCGCCGGGCTCCCGATCACCGAGCCGACCAGCTCGATGGTCGTGGACATCGGCGGGGGAACGACGGAGGTGGCGGTGATCTCGCTCTCCGGGATTGTCTATTCGAAATCCGTCCGCGTAGCCGGAGACAAGATCGACGATGAGATCGTCCAGTATATGAAGCGGAAGTACAGCCTCCTCATCGGAGAGAGATCAGGAGAGATCGTCAAGACGACGATCGGATGCGCCTTCCCCGATCCCAGTCAGGAGATTCGAAAAATGGAGGTCAAGGGGAGGGATCTGATATCCGGGATTCCGAAGATCATGGAGATCAATTCCGAGGAGATCAGGGAGGCGATCATGGAACCGATCAGCATCATCGTGGACGCGATCAAAGACGCCCTGGAGAATGCGCCTCCCGAACTGGCCGGGGACATCGTCGACCGGGGGATCGTCCTCACCGGCGGCGGCGCCCTGCTCCGGAACATCGATTTGCTGATCCGGGCGGAAACGGGTCTCCCCATCACGATCGCGGATGACCCCCTCTCTACCGTGGCCAGGGGCGCCGGCATCGCCCTGGATCAGTTGGATGTCCTCAAAGAGGTGACATTCCAGGTATAGCAGGCTGTTGAAAAACGCCCATCTGCGGCGTTTCCCTCATCCTTCGCCGTTCAACGTACCGTAAAGTACGCCTCACGGCTCAGGATTTCGGGGGCCTTGCATCTGGGCATTTTTGAACAGCCTGGATCAGCGACTTTTTCGACAGGCTGATAACCGGAAGCGCGACGATGTGATGGTTGGCTTAAAGCATGCTGGTCCCCAGAAAATACCACTCCCTCATCGTGGCGGCGGTTCTGCTGATTTTCTCCCTGGCCGTTCTCTCCTATAGCGCGGCCCGGCTGTCCGAAACCGGTTTCCTGAGGAAGACGGTCCTGGAGGCGGCGGCCCCCGTCGAAGATGCCGTCAACATCTCGCTCAAGGGCCTGAACGACGCCTGGAAGCGGTACCTCTTCCTCGTCGGGCTGGAGGATGAAAACAGACGACTGCGGAGGCAGAACGCCGCCCTCAGCGATCAGCTCAACCGTTACCGCGAGGGACACATCGAGGGGATGCGTCTCCGGAAGCTCCTCAACCTCACGGAGGACCTGCCGAACCGGGCCGTGGCCGCGAGGGTGGTGGACCGCAGCCGTACCTCCCTGTTCAAGATGATCCTGATCAACAAGGGAACCGCCGATGGATTGCGGGTGGGGCTTCCGGTTCTGTCCGAACAGGGGGTTGTGGGACGGATCATCGAAACCGCCTGGCATGCCTCGCAGGTCCTGCTCCTCATCGATGAAAACAGCAATATCGACGCCCTGATCCAGCGGAGCCGAGCCCAGGGGATCCTGCAGGGCGCGGGCGCGGCGGGATGCAACCTGAAATACATCTCCCGGGTGGAAGAGGTTCAGGTGGGCGATGTGGTTCTCTCCTCCGGCCTGGCCGGGGTGTTTCCCAAGGGGCTGCTGATCGGCGTCGTGACCGGCGCCTCCCGCAAGGGGGAAGGCCTCTTTCAGAAGATCGACGTGGCGCCCGCCGTCGATTTCGGAAAGGTAGAGGAGGTCCTCGCCCTGATTTCGGATGCGGGGGCCGGCAAATGATTTATTACCTTCTTCTCCCTGTCTTGCTGCTTTTTCTGGTGATCGTTCAGATCACGATCCTGGACCTCTTTTCTCTCGGCTGGATAGGCATGGAGCTCTCGCTCATCGTCGTCATCTATGCCGGGTTCCATCTGGACGCCCTCCGCGGGGGTATCCTTTCACTCCTGCTCGGTTTCTTCCTGGATTGTCTGACCAGCGCGATATTCGGGCTATACATGTTTCTGTATATCCTCATCTTTTCCCTCTCCATGATCGTCGAGGGGAAGGTTTACGCGGGGAAGCCGGCCCTGATTGCGTCCTTTACAGGTCTCTGCACGCTTCTGGAGGGTCTGGTGATCGTTTTCCTCTACCGGTTCGTCTTCGGCGCCGACATCCTCTATGTAATCCCGAAGATTTTCATCCCGCAGGCCGTCGTGATGGGCATCCTGAGCCCCCTTTTCTTCAGTCTGTTCCAGCGTTTCGAGGTTTTTCTGCATGCGGAAGATCGGCGACCGGCTCGACGGATATGATCCGGGTCAGTTCAAGCATAAATTCAAGCTGCTGTTCATCATTGTTGCGGTGGCACTGTCGCTTCTCGTGATGAGGATGTGGTACCTGCAGGTCATCGAGGGGAACGAGCTGCGGCAGAGGTCCGAAAACAACAGCGTCCGTCTGCGAAAGATCAAGCCGATGCGCGGTCTGATCATGGACGAAGACCGGCGGGTTCTTGTGGACAACCAGCCCTCCTTCGACATCGTCTTCATCCCCAACCGGACGAAGGATATCCGGACGGTCATCGACAAGGTCAAGGAGCTCTATACCGAACGCTCCCTGACACTTCCCGCTCTTTCGGCCCTCCCGGGCCGCGTGAAACCCTTCGTGCCCGTTCTTCTCGAACGGAACATCAGCATGGAAAAGCTTGCCGTGGTGGAGACCCATGCCCTCGATCTTCCCGGTGTGATGACGGAGGTCACACCCATCCGGAAGTACCTGAACGGAGAGATAACCGCGCAGATTATCGGCTTTACGGGAGAAGTAAGCCGGGAAGAACTGGATCGAAACACAACCGACAAGCTCAAAACGGGCGATATTATCGGCAAGTTCGGCATCGAGAAATTCCTGGATTTTCACCTCCGGGGAAAAAGCGGCGCCGAACAGGTGGAGGTCAACGTTGCCGGCAAAGCGATCCGCTCCCTCGGCCGGATACCGGCGACGACGGGCGACAATGTCGTCCTGACCATCGATTCGGCACTCCAGGAGGCGGCATGGTCGGCCATGGGCAACCGGGCGGGCGCGGTGGCGGTTCTGGACCCCCGCAACGGTGCGGTGCTCGCCCTGGTCAGCTCACCCTCTTTCGATCCGAACCTCTTCAACGGGGGGATCTCTTTCGACGACTGGGAACGCCTTTCCAACGATCCCGGGCATCCCATGGAGAACCGCTCGATCTCGGGACAGTACCCGCCGGGATCGACATACAAGATCGTCGTCGCCGCGGCCGCCCTCGAAGAAGGGCTGATCACCCCGGAGACCACCTTCTACTGCAACGGCACCTTCGCGTTGGGCGACCGGGTCTTCCGCTGCTGGCAGGCGAAGGGTCACGGAAATGTAAATCTCCACCGCGCCATCGTGGAGTCCTGCGACGTCTATTTCTACAACCTGGGGAAACTGTTAGGCGTGGACCGGATCGCCGCCTACGCACAGGCCTTCGGCCTTGGCGCCCCTCTGGGGATCGACCTCCCCCGGGAGAAGGGCGGTCTAATCCCTACGAAACAATGGAAGCTTTCCCGCTTTCGACAGTCCTGGCAGATGGGCGAAACCATCTCCATCGCCATCGGACAGGGGTTCAACCTCGTGACCCCGATCCAGCTTGCCAATGCCTATGCCACCCTGGCCAACGGCGGCGCCCTTTACCGGCCCCGGCTCGTAAAACAGCTTGAATCTTTGGACGGACATGTCGTAAAGGTATTTCAGCCGGAGAAACAGGGCGTCCTGCCGGTCCGCCCGCAGTACATCCAGGTCATCAACCAAGCCCTGTGGGGGGCGGTCAATGAGAAGGGAGGAACGGGGTATATCCTGAAGAGACAGGAACAGGACGTCTGCGGGAAGACGGGCACCGCCCAGGTGATTGGGCTTCCGCAGAATGAAAAGGCGCGCAAAACGAAGCGTGTGTCGGCCGATTTCCGGGACCATGCCCTCTTCGTCTGCTACGCACCCTATGGAAACCCGGAGATCGTAGTGGCGGTCATCCTGGAGAACGCCGGCCACGGCGGTTCGGCGGCGGCCCCGGTGGCCAGGAAGGTGATCGACACCTACTTTTTCCGGAAGAAAATGATGCAAACCCAGCCGCAGGCGCAGGCGCAGGGCGCCGCGAACGTCCGGGAGATGCCAGAACAATGATCAAACTGGACCGCCGTCTCATCCTGAACTTCGACTGGACCCTCTTCATCCTGGTCCTGATCATCAGCGGCATCGGCCTGCTGAACATCTACAGCGCCGGGTTCAGTCTCGCCGACCTCCGCCAGACGCAGCTATACATCAAACAGGTCCAGTGGATCCTCATCGGTCTCGTCGGAATGGCCCTCGCCTTCTTCATAGATTATCGTTTTCTGAACCGCCATGCCTACATCATCTACGGCATCTCCATCGTTCTTCTTCTCGTCGTCTTTATGGCCGGTTATGCGACTCGGGGGTCCCAGCGGTGGATCGCCGTCGGCGGTTTCACCTTCCAGCCGTCGGAGCTGGTCAAGCTGACGATCATCCTTGCGCTGGCCAAATATTTTGACCGCCACCAGATCGGCCGCGGTTATCACCTGACCGAGCTGTTCATTCCTTTTTTGATCGTCATCATCCCGTTCCTGTTCATCCTCAAGCAGCCCGATCTGGGAACGGGGCTGATCCTCTTTATCCTGTTTCTTTCCATCGTTTTCTTCGTCGGCCTGGACTGGAAATCGCTGCCGGTCGCCGCCGCCGGTGGCCTCATCCTGACCCCCATCGGCTGGTATTTTCTCAAAGACTACCAGAAGGAACGGATTCTGACCTTCTTCAGTCCCGAGCGGGATCCGCTGGGATCGGGCTACCACATCATCCAGTCCATGATCGCCGTCGGTTCAGGGGGAATCTTCGGAAAGGGATTCCTTAAAGGCTCCCAAACCCAGCTCAAGTTCCTGCCGGAGCAGCAGACCGATTTCGTCTTTTCCGTTTTTGCCGAGGAGTGGGGCTTTCTGGGAGGAATGATCCTGCTCATCATGTTTCTTTTCCTGATCCTTTGGGGGCTTAAGATCCTGATCCATTCCAAGGACTACCCGGGGGCGCTGATTGCCTTCGGAATCACCATGCTGATCTTCTGGGAGGTTTTCATCAACATCGGCATGGTCCTGGGAATCCTCCCCGTAGTGGGAATTCCCCTGCCGTTTCTCAGCTACGGCGGTTCGTCGATGGTGGTCTTGATGACGGCCGTTGGTCTGCTGATGAATATCAGTGTTCGCAGGTTCATTCTGCAATCATCGTGAAAAGCGATCCGAAAGGAGTAACACCATGCTGGGGAAAAAGAAAAGGGAAGAGGAAGAGGTCAGGGCCTTTTTGGGGAAAGGCGCCGAGTTTAACGGCAAGCTGATGTTCAATGGTTCGGTGCGGATCGATGGCGATTTCAAGGGTAGCATCTTCGGCAGCGGCACGCTGGTGATCGGCGAAGGCGCCGAGATCGAGGCCGATATCCGCGTGGACGCCGTCATGATCAGCGGCGAGGTGCGCGGACAGATCGACGTCAAGAAACAAATACGGATCTACTCGACGGGCAAGGTGTCGGGCGATCTCAACACGCCCGTCTTCTCCGTCGAGGAGGGGGCCTTCTTCGAAGGAGCCTGCCACATGACGCGCAACGAAGCCGAGGTCCATAGCCTCCCTCTGGAGCAGACCGCAGCCGGGGATAAGAGATAAGGCGGTCCGAATGGAGGGGTGGAAACCTCTTGACCAGATCCCGATATTATGGGAAAATACCTGAGCGAGAGCTGCTAAGGTACTGTGAGCGGGACCGCCGTATGGACATGGATACAAAAAGATATGAGCCAAACACATGCAGACTCATAACCTGAAATTACCTAAAAATTATAGAGATACATCGAGCGATTTTTATATCAAGGTGGGAATCGGGTTGATCGCCCTCCTCCTCATTTTCAATCTCATCCTCCTGACCCTTTTTATCAAAGAGACGAAAAACAGCGGAAAGGTCCTGCGGATTCTTCAAGAGACCAACAGGAGTCTTGTCCTCCTCCAGGATTCGCTTGGCAGGATGGATATGCAGAAGGCGTTTGTTCATCTTGCGGATGTTAGACGTCAGATAGCAGCCGCTTTGCCGCCGGCGCCCGTCGCACCGCCTGCAAAGACCGTAACCGAACCCAAACCCCCACCGGTGAAAACGGTTGCCGAATCCAAGGGCGAACCGGTGAAACCGCCGGTTGTGGAACAGAAACCTGCCACCGTACCGGTGAAACCGCCGGTTGTTGCACAGAAGCCGCCCACCGTACCGGCGAAAACAGCTCAGTTTTCAATACCGGCCGGCGAAATGCCTGCGCCCCTTGGCTGGGCGGTACCAGGCGAGTATGCGCTCATTTGCGAGAAGGAAAGCAAACTCCTCCATCTGCTCAAATTCCAGGATGAACGTTTTGCACTCGTCAAATCCTACCCCTGCATCATCGGAGCGAACGGTACAAACAAGAAAAAAGCCGGGGATTATGCGACGCCCAAGGGGAGCTATTTTACCCTGCGCTACACACCGGGGAGCGCCTTGCAGGAAATTTACGGGGAAGGGGCCTTCGTATTGAACTATCCCAATTTCCTCGATCGTAAAGAGGACAGACAAGGCGGAGGGATCTGGATCCACGGACATGTTCCCGGTAAGGTTGTCGGTGTGGGAGACCTCCTGAATACGAAAGGCTGCATTGCCGTCTCCAACGACATCATCCGGGAGCTTAAAAACCTGCTCCATCCCAGTGGCACCAATGTTTCCATTGTCGACAAGGTCACTTTCGTCAAAGAGGGCAGCCGGAGGGAATCGCTTCAGGAGATCCGCAATGTCATGGATGCCTGGCGGCAGGCGTGGGAGAGTGGCGACACAGGGAAATATCTGCGTTACTTCTCAAAGGATTTCATCAACGGAGAAGGGATGAATTTTGCCGCCTTCAAACGCCATAAGGAGCGGGTCAACAGCGGCAAGAAGTTCATCCGCGTGAAGGTGGAACAAATGGCCATCGTCTTCCCCCAGGAACAGCAAAGAGAGACGGCTGCCGTGCGGTTTGTTCAAAAATACAGTTCCAGCAATTTCGAGAGCCATTCAAAGAAGTTATTCTATCTGAAAAAGGAAAACGAGGGATGGACAATTTTCGGCGAGTCTTTCTTTTAGCCGCAGCGGCATTCCTTGTTCTCTGCTTCCGGTTCGACGGTCTAACCGCTGAAAAGGGCCAGCCCCCCCCGGGATCTCAAACCGAGACATACTTCCAGGAGACGAAACAGGAATTCACCGTCCACCATGTCCGGGGAAAAGAACCGGGACCGACGCTGCTCATTATTGCGGGAATCCATGGTGACGAGGCAGGCGGTTACCTGTCCGCAGAACGGTACGCAAACCTCAAAATGAAGAAGGGAAACCTGATCATTGTCCCGCGTTTGAACGGAGCGGCCATCCGTGCGGGAAAGCGGTGCGGTCTCGGCGGTGATATGAATCGCCTTTTCAACCTGCCTCCGAACCATTCCAATCCCGACGCCAAAGTTGTGAATCTGGTCAAGCAACTGATCCGGCAGTCGGACTACGTCCTGAACCTTCACCAGGGTTACGATTTCTACAACCCCCGCTGGATATCCCGAAACAGGAATCCCTCCAAATGGGGACAGTCCAATGTCATCGACACGGCCACGTTTCACCTGCCGGACGGACAGAAGCTGGAGTTGGAGAATTATGCCAAACGGGTCGTTCGACGGGCCAACCGGAAAATCCCCGGCTGGAATTACCACTTCATGGTCAACAATACCCGTACCGCGGTCAAGCAATCACGGCATCGGGAACAGATGGGATCGCTGACCTACTACAGCCTCTACAACCAGCAGAAGATCGCCCTGGGGCTGGAAGCGACGAAGAACTGTTCCCTTGCGGAGGCGATCTCCTATCTGACGATTGCGGTCAATGCCGCCATCGAGGAGGCGGGGATTCAGGCGGAAGCCCTGCCCTCCGAATCCAGCCAATCTGCGGGCATTCAGGAAGCCAAGTCAAAAAACCCCAAGATCAAGACCAAGGGTTAAGCAAGCGCTTGCCCCCAATCAAGTTAGCAGGTTCATTCTGCAATCATCGTGAAAAACGATCCGAAAAGAGTAACACCATACTAGAGTAACACCATACTAGGGAAAAAGAAAAGGGATGAGGCGGTTTGATCCCTCCTTCAAGTCCGGGCGCTCCCCAGATCCTGATCGGCATCCCGCCGGCAACTGAAGTTTATGTTATAAGAATCATTCATAATTTATCATTGTTCCGGCAGAAAAAAAATAATAGGGTCTGTTTCTCTTTTCTCTTGACAGTTGACAGGGAAATAAGATACAGACTGCACCATGGCAATGGTGACCCGTGGTCAGATACTGACCGCGGTTTACCTTCCGACCGCTGATGGCCAGATCGAAAGCGTTCCGTAAATCCTCTGGAATCGAAAGGGGAAATCCCCAGTGGGTATCGCCAAAAGCATTTGCCGTGTTAGGTCGTTGTTTTCATAATTTGTTGCCATTTTTGTTGATATCTGAGGAGTTGCTCAAACAAGTCGCATTCCCATTACTGCGCTTTTTTTTGGGGGGGGTCGGGTGAACACAGATCGGGTAGAAAGATGTGGGCGGACAGATCTCCCCGGGGAAACTCAGCGAATACTTTTTTCAATAAAAAATGGTCGGATGCCGGCAGCCGGGTTAATGTTTTCCATTACGCCCGGCTTTTTTGCATGGGTGGATATCATTTGAGGTGACTTAGCAGTGGTCAGTCTAGATTATTCACTGGGAGTTCAGATCGTCAATTTCCTCCTGCTGATCTTCATCCTGAATGTCCTGCTCTACAAACCGATCCTCGGCATGATCGACAAACGGAAGAAGCAGTTCGAGGATTCCGACGCCGAAATCAGGCGCCTCCAGGAAATCGTCGAACAGAAGATGGCCGCCTACGAGGAGAAGCTCCGCCAGGCTAAGGCGACGGCCGTCGAACATAAGAACGAGATCATCCGGCAGGGCGCCGAGGAGGCCAAGACCGTCATCGATGAGGTCAGGACGGAGATCCCTGGGATAATGGAACGGTTCCACGCCCGAATGGATGGGGAAATCGGCGCCGCCAAGAAGATCCTGACCGATCATTCTCAGCAACTGTCCGTTGAAATTGCGGAGAAGGTTCTGGGGAGGAGTCTCCGATGAGATGTGGACGTAAAGTGAATCGATACGGCCATTCCGGGGTTCAGAACGGACGGCAGACCAACGGACAGGAAACAGGAGGCGGACGAAGGGTATGGACCTTCTTTGTCCCCTGTCTCCTGTTTGGCCTCTTCACACTGCCGGCGGCATACGCCGCCGGCGGCGGGGGCAGTCACGAGGGGCCGAGCTGGTTCGATTTTACCTGGCGGGTAGTCAACTTCCTCATCCTGGCCGGCGTCATCTACTGGCTCCTGGCCAAAAAGGTCAAGGCTTTCTTCGCCGGGCGGCACGAAGGGATCCGGACCGCCCTCGCCGAGGCCGTGACCGCCCGCGAGGAGGCGGAGAAGAAGTTCCGGGAATACGCCGCAAAACTCAACAAGGCGACGGGCGAGATCGATGAGATCACCCGGATGATCCAGGCCCAGGGGCTGGCCGAAAAAGAACGGATCATCGAGGACGCCCGGAAGACCGCGGAGAAGATGAAGGAAGACACCCAGGCGCGGATGGAGCAGGAGTTCAACAAGGCGAGCCGGGAACTCCGGATCGAGGCGGTCCGCCTCTCCACGCAGATGGCCGGTGAGCTTCTCCGGAAGAACATCCAGGCGGACGATCACGAAGCCCTGGTGAAAGACTATATCGAGAAGGTGGTAAATAAAAATTGATCGGCGGCTTTACCGACTTTTTTACGAGGGTATAAAAATTGATCAGCAGCAATATCGCAAAGCGATATGCCCGGGCCTTTTTCGAAATCGCCGGCGGGGAGAAGCGGTACGAGGAGTATTACCATGAACTGGGCCGCTTTTCCGCCGTCCTCAAGGAGAACAAAAGTCTGAGCGAGTTCCTCGCGAACCCGATCTTCGCTCAGCCTGACAAGAAGGCGGTCGTGGAGGCGGTCCTTACGAAGATCCGCGTCTCGCCGCTGACCGCCAACTTTCTGAAACTGCTGGTCGACAAGCGCCGCATCGGTATCCTCTCCGATATCGAGGGCTGCTACCGGGAGTTGATGGACAACGCCTTGAAGAAGGTCCGCGTCACGGTGAAGACGGCCTTTCCGCTCACCGGCGAGCTCTCCGATCGCCTGCAGATGGGGCTCAAAGGCCTGACCGGCAGAGAGGTCGAGATGACCGTCCTGGAGGACCCCGCTCTGCTCGGGGGCATCGTCGTCCGGGTTGGGGACACGCTGTACGACGGCAGCATCCGGACGCAACTGAACAACATCAGGAATCTCTTAGAGGAGGAACTATAGCGCATGGAAACCATCAGGGTAGAGGAAATCAGCGAAATCATATCCAGACAGATCAAGGAGTACGAGAAGAAACTGGATATCAGCGAAACGGGAACGGTCCTCTCCGTCGGCGACGGCATCGCCCGGGTCTACGGCGTGGAGAACGCCATGGCCATGGAACTGCTGGAATTTCCTGGGGGAATCCTCGGCATGGTCCTGAACCTCGAGACGGACAACGTCGGCGTCGCCATCTTGGGCGAAGTCACCCACATTAAGGAAGGGGACATTGTGAAGCGGACCGGCAAGATCGCCCAGATCCCCGTCGGCGAGGGGGTGCTCGGCCGCGTCATCGACGCCACGGGCGCCCCCCTGGACGGCAAGGGTCCCATCGAGACAACGGAATTCCGCCGCATCGAGATGATCGCCCCCGGCGTGGTCTACCGCCAGCCGGTCAACGAGCCGATGTACACCGGTCTGAAGGCGATCGACGCGATGACCCCCATTGGCCGCGGCCAGCGCGAGCTGATCATCGGCGACCGCCAGATCGGGAAGACCGCCATCGGCATCGACGCGATCATCCGCCAGAAGGACACCGGCGTGAAATGCATCTACGTCGCCATCGGCCAGAAGAAATCGACCGTCGCCCACGTGGTGGAGAACCTCAAGAAACACGACGCCATGTCCTACACCTGCGTCGTCGCCGCCTGCGCCAGCGACCCCGCCACCCTTCAGTACATCGCCGCCTATGCCGGCTGCAGCATCGGCGAATACTTTCGGGACCGCGCCCAGGACGCCCTGATCATCTACGACGACCTCTCCAAGCAGGCCGTAGCCTACCGCCAGATCTCGCTCCTCCTGCGGCGTCCGCCCGGACGGGAGGCTTTCCCCGGCGACATCTTCTACAACCACTCCCGGCTCCTGGAGCGGGCCTGCCGGGTCAGCAAGGAGCTCGGCGGCGGATCGCTGACGGCGCTCCCCATCATTGAAACGCAGGCCGGCGACGTCTCCGCCTACATCCCGACGAACGTCATTTCGATCACCGACGGCCAGGTCTACCTGGAACCCTCCCTCTTCTTCTCCGGCATCCGCCCGGCGATCAATGTCGGTCTATCCGTATCCCGGGTGGGTGGCGCGGCCCAGGTGAAGGCGATGAAGCAGGTCGCCGGCACCCTGAAACTCGACCTCGCCCAGTACCGCGAACTGGCCGCCTTCGCCCAGTTCGGCTCCGACCTGGATAAGGCCACGCAGGCCCAGCTCGACCGCGGCATCCGGCTCGTGGAAATCCTGAATCAGCCGCAGTTTTCACCCATGTCGCTCGCGAAGGAGGTCATCATCCTCTATGCGGGCACCCGGGGCTTTCTCGACAAGTACCCCGTGGATAAGATCAAAAACTACGAACCGCAGCTTCTCTCCTTCGTCGAGGGAAAGTATCCGGAGATCATGAAGGAGATCGACGAAAAAAAGATCATCGGCCCCGAACTCGACAAGAAGTTGCGGGAGGTGCTCGCAGAGTTCGATTCGGTCTATGTCGCCGAGTAAAGTCAAAACGGGAATCAAGGGAGCAGGTTTGAATGGCCGCACTAAAGGATATTAAACGGAAGATCACCGCCGTTCACAAAACCAGACAGATCACCCGGGCGATGAACATGGTGGCCGCCTCGAAGTTCAAGGCCGCCCAGACGCGGATGGAGAACTTCCGGCCCTACGCCGTGAAGTTCATGGAGGTTCTGAGCAGCCTCGCGCTCCGCGTGGACGCAAAGTCCCATCCCCTGCTCGCGGTCCGGGAACCGAAACGGATCCGGGTGATCTGCATGACCTCCGACCGGGGGCTCTGCGGGGGCTTCAACAGCAACCTGATCAAGGCGACCGAACGGTTCATCCGGGAGAAAAGGCTTGAGAGTCGGGATGTTGAACTCATCCCCGTCGGCCGGAAGGGGCGGGACTTCTTCCGGAAGAAGATGAAAACCATCAATGCCCGGGCGGATGTTTTCAGCAGGTTCGACATGAGCCTCGCCGTGAAGATCTCCGGGGACGTCATTCCGCCGTTCGTCGGCGAGGAGTACGACGAGCTCTACCTCCTCTACAACGAATTCGCCAATGTGGCCGTGCACCGGCCCTCCGTGGTCCGGCTCTTCCCTCTACCCTCCATCGGGCGCGATGAGGAGATCGAACCGGACAAGCGGCTCGACTACATCTACGAACCCTCCGAGGAGGCCCTCCTGGAGAAGCTGCTCCCGATGTACGTCCATGTCCTGATCTACCGGGCGCTGGTCGAAACCTCCGCCGGAGAGAATGGCGCCCGGATGGTGGCGATGGACAACGCCACCCGGAATTGCGAGGAGTTGATTCAGAGCCTGACCCTCAAGTACAACAAGGTAAGACAATCGGCGATCACGGCCGAGCTGATGGACATCGTGGGCGGCACCGAGGCGCTGGCGAAAGGATAAAGAAAAGGGGCGGGCGGAAGCCGGCTGCCGCTTCGACCATTTTAAGGAGACGGGTATGAACATTGGAAGGCTTGTACAGGTCATCGGTCCGGTCGTCGACGTGGCGTTCGAGGAGGGAAAACTCCCGAACATCATGAACGCCATTGCCATCACCAATCCCACGATCAACGACGTCGAGGACAACCTGATCGTGGAGGTCGCCCAGCACTTAGGCGACAACGTCGTCCGCTGCATCGCCATGGACATCACCGATGGTCTGGTGCGCGGGATGAAGGCGAAGGACATGGGCGGACCGATCAGCGTGCCGGTAGGCCCCGAATGCCTCGGGAGGATCCTCAACGTGGTCGGGAGGCCGGTCGACGGCCTGGGGCCCATTGAGGCGAAACATCACATGCCCATCCACCGCGAAGCCCCCACCTTCCTCGAACAGGACACCTCGATCCATGTGCTTGAAACCGGGGTCAAGGTCATCGACCTCCTCGTCCCCTTTCCACGGGGCGGCAAGATGGGGATGTTCGGCGGCGCCGGTGTCGGCAAGACCGTCGTCATGATGGAGATGATCCACAACATCGCCATGCACCACGGCGGCATCTCCGTCTTCGCGGGCGTCGGCGAGCGGACCCGCGAGGGGAACGACCTCTACCTCGAGATGAAGGCCTCCGGGGTCATCAAGCAGGCCGCCCTGATCTATGGCCAGATGACCGAACCGCCCGGCGCCCGGGCCCGCGTGGCCCTGACGGCCCTCGCGGCGGCGGAATATTTCCGGGATGTGGAAGGACAGGACGTCCTTCTGTTCATCGACAACATCTTCCGTTTCACGCAGGCAGGCTCCGAGGTATCAGCTCTCCTGGGCCGCATGCCCTCCGCCGTCGGTTATCAGCCGACGCTGGCCACCGACCTTGGGGAACTTCAGGAACGCATCACCTCCACCAACAAGGGGTCAATTACGGCGGTTCAGTGCGTCTACGTGCCCGCCGACGACCTGACGGATCCGGCGCCGGCGACGACATTCGCCCATCTCGATGGAACCGTCGTTCTCTCCCGGCCGCTCTCGGAACTTGGCATATACCCCGCAGTGGACCCCTTGGATTCAACCTCCCGCATCCTGGACCCGAACGTCCTGGGCGCCGAGCACTACCAGGTGGCGCGGCAGGTCCAGGTGACGCTCCAGAAATACAAGGACCTCCAGGATATCATCGCCATCCTTGGCATGGACGAACTCTCCGAGGGGGATAAGGTGACCGTAAGCCGGGCAAGAAAGATCCAGCGTTTCCTCTCCCAGCCCTTCTTCGTCGCCGCCCAGTTCACCGGCACGGAGGGTAAGTTCGTCACGGTGGCCGACACGGTCCGGGGCTTCAAGGAGATCCTCGAGGGGAAGCACGATGACCTGCCCGAACAGGCCTTCTACATGGTCGGCGGCATCGAAGAGGTCGTGGAGAAAGCGAAGAAACTCGCCGAATAGCCGGAGGATTTGATGGCTGACGAATTAACACTGGAAATCGTGACGCCCGAGAGGATGTCCTTCAAGGGCGTCGTCGAAGAGGTGACCATACCCGGCACGGAGGGCGAGTTCGGCGTGCTTCGGGGGCATGCCTCCCTTTTAAGCTCGGTCGATGTAGGAGAACTCAGCTTCACCCGGGATCACAAGAAGACCCGTTATGCGGTGAATACCGGCTACGCGGAGGTCACCGCCTCCAAGGTCACGGTCCTGGTGGAGACCGCGGAGAGATCGGACATGATAGACCTCGAAAGGGCGCGCCGGGCCAGGGAGCGGGCCGAGGAAAAAATGGCGAAGATTCCCAAAGAGGATGCCGATTTCGAAAAGACCCGGCTGGCGCTGCTGCGGGCTCTGACCCGGCTGAACGTCGCCGGGAAAAACTAATCGGCTGTTGAAAAACGTCCGTCTGCTGCGTTTCCCTTATCCTTGACGGACTCGCAAAAAGAAACAAAAGCCTTGCATTCGGGACGGCTTCGTAAAAAGGTCGCAGGCAAGGCGCGCAAATCCTGAGGAATGAGGCGTACTGTTGCGTACGCCGCAACGACGAAGGATGCAGCGCAACGCAGCATCCGGACTTTTTACGTAGCCGTCATCCTTCGCCGTTCAACGTACTATAAAGTACGCCTCACGGCTCAGGATTTCGGGGGCCTTGCAGCCAGACGTTTTTGAACAGCCGGTAGAATGGGTTTACTGCTAATCTTCTTCCTGAACGGTGATCTCGACGATCTCGAATTCCCGGATGCCCCCCGGGGTATTGACGCTGATGTCGTCGCCGTCGCATTTGCCGATCAGCGCCTTGCCGATCGGCGAGGTCACCGAGATCCGATTTCTTTCAAGGTCCGATTCGAGGGGACCCACAAGCTGGTAAGTGATCCGCTTGCCGGTGTGGATGTCCTCGATCGTCACGGCCGAGCCAAAGACCGCCTTCTCGCAGGTCAGGCTCTTCAGGTCTATCACATTGGACATTGCCAGGTTGTTTTCCAATTCCTGCATCTTCCCATGCAGGTAGGACTGCCTTTCCTTGGCCGCTGCGTATTCCGCGTTTTCCGAAAGATCCCCGTGTCCTCTGGCGATCTCGATGTCCTTGATGTTCCGGGGGATGGAGACCGTCCTGAGAACCTCTAATTCCCGCTTCAACCTTGCAAATCCCGCTCTGGTAATGGGTATCTTTTCCATGAAACTTCTTCTCCCGCCCGTATTTTGGGTGCCTCGCAGGCAGGCACAAACCCGGCCGACCGACTACCGCACAAGGTTTGATCCTTAATCGAGAAAGCGTGGGGTGTCAAGGAAGAAATGCGGCGGGGGAGATGCTTGTCACGTCCCGGAATCTGTGTTAGAAATAGCCGATCCGTCCCGGCCCAGGGCCTTCAGGACCGGTGGACCCGAAAACGAAGTCCGGCTTTCCGGATTGAAAAGGGGTGCTGACATTTTACATGTTCGATCAATATGAGCGTGAAATCAATTATCTGCGTGTTTCCGTCACGGACCGGTGCAACCTCCGCTGCACCTATTGCATGCCCAAGGAGGGACTCTCCCGGATCGGTCACGACGATATCCTCCGGTATGAGGAGATCCACCGAATCATCCGGGTCGCGGCGGGGCTGGGGATCACGAAGGTCCGGATCACCGGCGGCGAGCCCCTGGTCCGCCGGGGCGTCGCGGAGTTCATCGCCTCGTTGCGCGCGATCCCGGAACTGAAGGACGTCAGCCTGACGACGAACGGTGTCCTCCTCGACGGCTGCGCGGAAAACCTCTTCGCGGCGGGAATCCGGCGGATCAACATCAGTCTCGATTCCCTGGACGCCGAAAAGTACGCCCGGATCACGCGGGGTGGAGACATCCGGGCCGTTCTCCGGGGAATCCGGAAGGTCCGGGAAACCGGCTTCTCCCCGATCAAGATCAACATTGTGGCGATCAAGGGGTTCAACGACGACGAGGTCCTGGACTTCGCCCGTCTGACCCTTGAAAATCCCTACCAGATCCGCTTCATTGAACTGATGCCCCTGGGCCATGCGGGGATCGAGAACAACGGCCGTTACCTCTCCAACGCCATTATCCGGGAGCGGATCGAGACCTTCGGCCGGCTCGAACCGGTCGACGGCCGGGGAAACGGGAGCGACGGTCCGGCGCGGATCTACCGCCTGACGGGCGGCGCGGGGGAGATCGGTTTCATCAGTCCGGTCAGCCGCCACTTCTGCCGCACCTGCAACCGCCTCCGCCTGACGGCGGACGGCCATCTCCGGGCCTGCCTGCTGTCGGACGACGAAACGGACCTCAAGGGCCCGCTCCGGGAGGGGTGCGCCGACGGGGAGATCAAGGAACTCATCCGGGGGGCGATCTCCCGGAAACCGGAACAGCACGAAATCGCCTGCAACGAGAGCCACATCAAGAAATGTATGAAGGAGATGCAGGAGATCGGCGGGTGAAGAGAGGCCTTCCGGAGCGGCGCCGAATTTCGGCCATGAGCGGAAAAGGAAAGGAATAGCGGACCATTTTCCAAGGATCCGGATGATGGGGGGGAAGCGATGACCGCGGAAGAAGGAACCATCCATGACGACTGGCGGGCGACGTCCACCGGCCGCTACCTCGACGGGAGGATCAAGAGCCTCATCCTCGACCTGACTACGCCCCGGGTGGGAGAGCGGCTCCTCGACGTCGGGTGCGGCAGCGGGGAGCACCTCGGCCTCTTCCGGCGGAAGGGGTGCGACGTGACGGGGATCGATCCGTCATCCTTCCTTATCGACCAGGCCTGCCAGAGGCTCCGAAGCCGCGCCGAGCTCCGCATCGGCCCGGTGGAAGATCTCCCCTTCTCCGACAACGAATTCGACATCGTCACCCTGATCAATTCTCTCGAATTCACCGACGATCCAGGGCTGGCCGTCGCCGAGGCGATCCGCGTCTGCCGGGGGCGGGTCTTTATCGGGGCGATGAATCGTTATTCCCTGATCGGGGCGCAGGGGCGATTGACCAACCTCTTCAATCCCGCAAGCCACACGAACGCACGTTTCTTCCACCTCGCCTCCCTTTCCGCCATGATCCGAAGGCAGCTCCCGGGGGTCCGGATCCAGTGGGGCAGCGTCATCTTCCTCCCCTGGGGTTGGTACGACTTCGCCACCGGCCTGGAGGAGCGGCTCCCCGTGATGAACAACCCTTTCGGCGCCTTCTTCGGCCTCTCCTTCTCCGTGACCTTCACCTTCCGAACGATCCAGGAGATCATCCGGGAGCCCGTCGCTCTTACCACCGAGGGCGGAAGGCCGATGCCCGGCGTCGTCCGGGAATTCAAAAAGAATCGCCCTTTACCGACCATGGACGGGGGCATGAAAAATGGTTCATGAAGCGCTTTTGTACGAAAAGGAAGTGGAAAACCGGGTAAGGTGCGGCCTCTGCGCCCACCGCTGCCGGATCGATCCCGGCCGGCGCGGCGTCTGCGGCGTCCGGGAAAACCGGGAAGGGGTCCTCTACAGCCTCGTCCATGGGGCGATTCTCGCCGAAAACGTCGATCCCATCGAGAAGAAACCCCTCTTCCATCTCCTGCCCGGTTCGCGCTCCTTCTCCATCGCCGCGGCGGGCTGCAACTTCCGCTGCACCTTCTGCCAGAACCACGAGATCTCGCAGATGCCGCGGGAAAAGGGTCAAATCGTCGGGCGGGAGAGAACCCCGGCGGAGATCGTGGAGCTGGCGCTCCGGAACGGGTCGAAGAGCATCGCCTATACCTACACGGAGCCGACCGTCTATTTCGAATTCGCCTTTGAAACCGCCGGAATCGCCCGGGAAAAGGGGCTCAAAAACGTCTTTGTGACGAACGGCTACATGACCTCCGATATGCTGGAGCTCATCGCCCCGAGGCTCGACGCGGCGAACGTCGATCTGAAGGCCTTTAGCGACGACTTTTACAAGAAGCAATGCGGCGCGCGCCTCCAGCCGGTCCTCGACAGCCTCCGGCTCATGAAAGCGCTCGGGATATGGGTCGAGGTGACGACGCTCCTCATCCCCGGCCTGAATGACGGCGGGGAGGAGCTCCGCGAACTCGCCGCCTTCATCGTCTCCCTCGGGGCGGAAACCCCTTGGCACATCAGCCGCTTCCACCCCCAGTACCGGATGACCCAGACGCCGCCCACTCCGGCCGAATCCATCCACCGGGCCGCGGAGATCGGCCGATCCGCCGGCCTGAAGTACGTCTACAGCGGGAACCTCCCCGGGGATCCGGGGGAAAACACCAACTGCGCCCGCTGCGGCCGGCTCCTCATCGGCCGCTGCGGCTTCTCCATCGAACGTCTGGACCTGAAGGGATCGGCCTGCCCTGATTGCGGCATACCCCTGGACGGGATCTTTTAGGAGCCTGTCGAAAAATGCTCTTTTGCAGGCTGTTCAAAAATGTCCAGATGCAAGGCCCCTGAAATCCTGAGCCGTGAGGAGTACTCTATGGTACGTTGAACGGCGAAGGATGGCGGCTACGTAAAAAGTCCGGATGCTGCGTTGCGCTTCACCCTTCGTCATTGCGGCGTACATCACAGTACGCCTCATTCCTCAGGCTTCGCGCGCCTTGCCTGCGGAACTTTTTACGAAGCCGTCCCGAATTTTTAAGGCCTTTCCTTCTTTTTCAAAAAGCCACGAAGGATGAGGGAAACGCAGCAGATGGGCGTTTTTCAACAGCCTGTTTAAGGAGACCGGGATCATGAACGAAACGAACGAAAACCTTTGGGAGGTGGTCGCCACGGCCTCAGGCATGACGCAGGCCAACATCATTGTAGGCAGGCTCGCAAGCGATGACATCCGGACCCGGCTCCGCTACGAAGCCGCCGGATCGATCTATGCTATCACGATCGACGGCCTGGGCGAGGTCCGGATCCTCGTCCCCGTCCCCGACTGGGAACGGGCGAAGGAGCTTCTCTCCCGCTCCTATGACGACAGCGAGCTCCCCTGGGAGAAATAGTTTTCCACCATATATTGTGGTTCTCCCACTCTTCCCCCACAGCGGATTGTATTTTTTCTTTACAAGTCCCTTTTCTTCTGTTAGAATCCGTCGAAATTGCGTTACCCGACGGATATTAAAGAAGATGAGGCTTAAGAGACTCGAAATCACCGGTTTCAAATCCTTCCGGGAGAAGGTCGTCCTCGATTTTGCCCCAGGGATCAGCGGTATCGTCGGCCCGAACGGCTGCGGCAAAAGCAACATCGCCGACGCGATCCGCTGGGTCATGGGCGAGCAGCGGGTCAAGACCCTCCGCGGGAAGAAGATGGATGACGTGATCTTCAACGGCTCGGAGGAGGCCGATCCCGTCGGGATGGCCGAGGTCTCCATGACCCTTACGGCGGATGGGCAGCAGTTCCCCGGAAATTACGCGGAGTGCAGCGAGGTGATGATCACGCGTTGCCTCTTCCGCGAGGGGGAAGGCGAATACACGATCAACAAGATCCCCTGCCGTCTCCTGGACGTCCGGGAATTCTTCATGGGCACGGGGATCGGCGCCCGGACCTACTCCCTCGTAGAGCAGAACAGCGTCGCCTCCCTCGTCGAGGCGAAGCCGGAGGATCGGCGGCAGTTCATCGAGGAGGCGGCCGGCATCTCCAAGTACAAGAGCCGGAAGGAGTCCGCCGTCCGGAAGATGGAGGCGACCCGGGAAAACATGGTCCGCCTGAACGACATCCTCCGCGAGGTGAAGACGCAGCTCAATGCGATCTCCCGCCAGGCGAAAAAGGCGGAGCAGTACAAGATCCTGAAGCAGTCCCTCAAAGAGACCGAGATCACCGCCGCCCTCCAGACCTGCTCCGACCTGTCCGCCAGCCGGACATCCCGGGAAGAGGCGAAAAATGCACTTCAAAACCGGGAGACGGAGGTCCGGACGCGCCTGCAGGGCCTCGAGTCCGCCCTGGAGGAGCTGAAGGCGGAGGTCCTGGAAAACGAAGGCCTGATCTCGACCCACCAGGAAAAACTCTACGGCACGAAAAACACTATCAATATCAAGGAACAGGGGATCGACTTCTCCCGGCGGAAGATCGCCGATCTCGCCGCGAGACGGGAGAAGGACCTCGCGGAGGGCGAGGCCCTGAAGCGGCGCGAGGGGGAGACCGACGGCGAAATCGCCTCCCTACGGGCCGCCGCGACCGAGGCGGAGGAGCGGATCGGGATGCTCCGGACGGAGGTCGCCGAGGGGGCGCAGGCCCTCGAAGAACTCCGGCGGATGGACCGGACCTGCAGGCTCGCGCTGGAGGAAAAGAAGGCCCGGTACATCGACATCGTGACCGAAAAAGCCAAGCTGAAGAACATGGTCGCCGGCCTCGCCCGGATGATCGAGGACTTCGGGAAACGGGAGGCGCATGAGGTCCGGGAGATCGAGGAAAACGGGAAGCGGTCGGCGGAACTTTGCCGCACCCTGGAAAAGCTCCGCTCCGGGCTTTCCGTCGACGAGGCGGGCCTGGCGGAACTCGGGCAGAGGCGGGAGGAGATCGCCGACGAGCTGGAACGCGCCCGCGGAGAGCTGGCGGAGGCCGAGGAAAAGATCGCCGGACTCCGCGAGGAGAACAGCCGGAAGGCGTCCCGGCTTGCCTCGCTCCGGGAATTCGAGGAGAGCTACGCCGGGTGCAACGAGGGGATCAAATCCCTCATGACCGGCAGCAAGGGGTCCGGCGGGCACGGGAACACCGTGCAAGGGGACAGATTTGAAATCTGTCCCCGCAATCCCCGTGAAACTTTCCTGGGCCTTGTCGCCGACCACATCCGCGTCCCCCGGGAGTACGAGACGGCCGTCGAGGCGGTCCTCGGGGAGAAGCTCCAGTACGTCGTAGTGAAGGATCAGACGGACGGCGTCCGGGCGATCGACTACCTGAAAAGGGCCTCACTCGGCCGGGGGAGCTTCGTTCCCCTCGAGGTCCGGCCCCACGCCTCCGGCGCCTCCCTCGCGGCGCATGAACATCTCCGAGAGGCGGTCCCGCTGATCGAACAGATCACGGTCCAAGAGAATTGCCGGGCGATTGTCGACGAACTGTTGGGCGATGTCCTCCTCATCCCGAATCTCGTAAGCGGCATTTCCCTCTGGCGGCAGAACGGCTTCTGCGGCACCTTCGTCACGCCGGAGGGGGACATCATCAGCCCGAGCGGCATCCTGACGGGTGGGAGCGGCATGGGCGCCGACCGGAGCCTCCTGCGCAACCGGCGCGAAATCGCCGAGCTCACCGAAGAGGTTGCAAAGCTCCAGGCCGAGCTCCAGGGGGAACAGGACGGCCGGAAAAAAGCCGCATCCCTGATCACCCAGTGGGACGAGGAGCTCCTCCGGTTCCGTTCCCAGTCCCACCTTACGGAACTCCGGATCAAGGGCCTCAGCAAGGACGTCGAGCGGTACGAGGGCGAATTGCACCAGGTCGGGGAGCGGCTCAAGGCCCTCAATTTCAACCGGGAAAACCTCGCCGCAGAGACCGCCAACGCCCGGGGGAAGATCGCGCGGCACGAGGCGGAGATGAAGGCCATCGAGGCCGGAGAGACGGCTCTTAAAGGGGCGATGGCCGGCGATCGGGAGCGGGGGGATGCGCTCCGGACCGATCTGGAGGAGCGGGAGCGGAGCCTCACCGAGCGGAAGGTCCGCCTGGCATCCCTCGAGGAAAAGCGGGACGCAGACCGGAGGACGCTGGCCCGCCTGGAGGCCTCGCTCGGCGACCACACCCGCGAGATCGCCGCCCGGACGGTCGACGCGGAGATCTGTGAACGAGAAGCGCAGGCGCTTGCCATTCAGATCTCCGCCGAGGAGGAGGCGCTCAAAGGCCTCTACGCAGAACATGAAATCCTCGAGAAGACCCTCTCCGGAAAGCGGGACGCCCAGCAGGAGAAAGACGCCCTCCTCCGGGCGCGGGAGGCGGAAATTCGAGAAATCAAAAAAATCCTCGACGGGCAGCTCCGCGAGGGGACCGAAATCGAGGTCGCCGCCCGGGAGATCGCGCTGCAGATGGAGAATCTCCAGCGGAACATCCAGGAAAAATACGGCGCGGACTTCGTCCAGCTCCTCCCGTCATTCCAGCCGCTGGAGGAGGCGGCGCTGGCGGAGCTTGCGGCAAAGCTCGAAAAGGACCGGCGGTCCGTCGAGAATTTCGGCGAGGTCAATCTCCTCGCCCTCGCCGAGCACGAGGAGCTCAAGACCCGCTACGAATTCCTTACCGGCCAGATCGCCGACCTGAACGCCTCCCTGGAGACGCTCCAGAAGACGATCTCCCGGATCAACACCGTCTCCCGGCAGCGGTTCGCCGAGACCTTCGCGGGGGTCAACCAGTGCTTTCGGGAGGTCTTCACCCGCCTCTTCCCCGGCGGCCGGGCTGAGCTCAGCCTGACCGACGAGAACGACCTCCTCGAGACGGGCGTGGACATCGACATCAGGATCCCGGGGAAACGGACGCAGAGCGTCACGCTCCTCTCCGGCGGCGAAAAATCCCTGTCGGCGATCGCGCTCATCTTCTCGATCCTCCTCTACCGCCCCGTCCCCTTCCTCCTCCTGGACGAGGTGGACGCGGCCCTCGACGACACGAACATCTCGCTCTTCAGCCTCCTCGTGAAGGATACCGCGGCCCACTCACAGATCCTCATGATCACCCACAACAAGAAGTCGATGGAAGTCGCAGACAGCCTCTACGGCGTCACGATCCTGAAGCAGGGGGTCTCCACGCTCGTTTCCGTCAGCCTCAACTGATCCCCCGTCACTTTTCTTTCACCCCCGGATTCAAAAGGTTAGGCGGATTGCCGGAAGATAGGGCGGCTACACAATTTTCCGCAGCCATCATCGCCATTTTAAAACGCGTTTTCTCGGAAGAACTGGCAATGTGGGGTGACAGGACCACATTCTTCAGTTCCAGAAATCCCGGATGAAGGGCCGGCTCCCCTTCGAAGACATCCAGACCGGCGCCGGCAATGGCTCCCTTGCGGAGCGCCTCGACCAGGGCCGCATCGTCCACCACACCGCCCCGGGCGGCATGGATGAGGATCGCCGATTTTTTCATGAGGGCGATCTCCGGGGCGCCGACGGCATGGTGGGTCTCCCGGCTGTAAGGTATATGAATCGTTACGATATCAGCCCTGCGAAAGAGCTCATCTTTCGCTGTATACCTGGCCCGGCAAGCTGTCTCGATCTCCGGCGAGGCCCGATGTACATCATGGTAGAGCACCTCCATCTCGAAACCCATCGCGCGGCGGGCCACTACCTGACCGATTCGTCCCAGACCGATAATGCCCAGCACGGCATGATGCACATCAAGGCCGAGAAACTGTTTCAGCTTCCATTTGTCCCATCGTCCTTCCCGGACGTAGGCTTCGGCTTCGTTCAGCCGGCGGGCCGTGGCGAGAATCAGCGCCCAGGCAAAATCGGCGGTGGTGTCATCCAGAACGCCGGGGGTGTTGGTGGCCATGACCCCATGGGCACTGCAGGCGGTCAGGTCGATATTGTTGTATCCCACCGCGATGTTGCAAGCAACTTTCAGTTTGGGACAGCGGCTGAGAAGATTCTCATCGATCCGTTCGGTCAGCGTGGTCAGCGCCCCGTCCTTGTCGGCAAGCGCCAGAGCCAACTCTTCCGTAGTGAGGACTTTGTCTTCCTGATTGGCCGCGACCTCAAAATGGGACGCCAGAAAGTCCAGGACTTCTCCAAATACCTCCCGGGTAACAAAAATTTTCTTTTTCATCTTCTCTTCCTCAAATGGTCATGAATGGAACTGTGAGATTACCAAGCAATTGCGAGGTAGCGTATACCAGTTTTTTTCATGAAGAGAAAATAAAAAACGCATATATTTTCTCTTGACAAATCATGATTTCGGATATTAGTATCACAAAACCATCAGAAAGTTTCATTCATGTAAGTTAATGATATCATTTGGTGATATTTCTGTTTTCCTTGATGATTTCATTGTCGCGGCAAACAGACCGAATCGTTTTAAATGTTGGCCGGATATGGGATGCGCTCGACGGGAGATGTAAGTCCTGTCGCTTTTTCCAGTTTTTTCCTTTGCATAACTTGGTTGCCGGATTCGAGGATTTAAAGGACGAACAAGAAGTTCTTATCCAACAAACGGGGTCGGAAAGGGCTCCGGAGGTGTTGTGGTTGTCGGTGTGAGTGGTTTTTGGTTCAGACCGTCATTCATCAAGAAAACATGGGAGGAAGATTATGACAAAGAAAGAACGTAGCAAAGACACAAAGCAGGCAGGCGTATCACGCCGCAAGTTCCTCGCCGGCGCCGCATTGGCGACGGCCGGGGCCGCAACCCTGGGTTTCCCATCGGTTCTCAAGGCGCAGGGGCCGATCAGCATGCGTTGGCAGAGCACCTGGCCGACGAAGGACATCTTCCACGAGTATGCCCTCGATTTCGCCAAGAAGGTCAACGATATGACCGGCGGCGATCTGAAGATCGAGGTGCTGCCGGCAGGCGCCGTTGTTCCGGCCTTCGACCTGCTGATGGCGGTCTCGAAGGGGACGCTCGACGGCGGCCACGGCGTCTTCGTTTACCACTACGGCAAGAACAACGCGCTGTCCCTGTGGGGATCGAGCCCCGCGTACGGGATGGACGCCGACATGCTGCTCTCCTGGCACAAGTACGGCGGCGGAAAAGAATTTTTTCAGAAAGTCTACGATGCCATCGGCGTCAATGTCAAATCTTATGCCTATGGACCGATGTGGACACAGCCGCTCGGCTGGTTCAAGAAGCCGATCACCAAGGCAGACGATTTCAAGGGACTCAAGTTCCGCACCGTGGGCATCTCGATCGACCTGTTCAAGGGGATGGGCGCCGCGGTCAACGCGCTGCCCGGCGGCGAAATTGTCCCGGCGCTGGACCGCGGCCTGCTGGACGGGGCGGAGTTCAACAACGCCTCCTCCGACCGCCTGCTCGGTTTCCCGGACGTGTCGAAGGTCTGTATGCTCCAGAGCTATCATCAGAGCGCCGAAAGTTTCGAGATCCTCTTCAACAAACCCAAATTCGACGCGCTGCCGGCCAAGATGAAAGCCATCATCGACAACGCCGTGGAGGCTGCGTCGGCGGACGTTACATGGAAATCAATCGACCGCTATTCGAAGGACTACATCGAACTGCAGACCAAGGACAAGGTGAAGTTCTACAAGACGCCGGATTCGATCCTCCAGAAGCAGCTCGAAATCTTCGACAAGGTCGAGGCGGAATACTCTGCCAAGAATCCGCTGTTCAAGGAGATCGCCGAATCGCAGAAGAAATTCGCGGAGCGTACGGTGAAATGGAAGCGGGACTACGTGGTCAGCCCGACTTTGGCCTATAACCACTACTTCGGCAAGAAGAAGGCTGCTCCTGCTGCACCGAAGGCGGCGCCCAAGGAAGCAGCAGCACCCAAGGCGGCGCCCAAGGCCGAACCGAAGAAAAAGTAATGGGATTTGGTAGATTACCGATCAGCCACCCGGCGCATTTCCGGGTGGCTGATTTCTTGAACAGAGGTATTTATGCAGAAATTGCTGTTAACCGTCGATAGATTCAGCACCTTCGTGGGCCAGATCTTCTCCTGGCTCATCGTCTCGCTGACCTTTCTGATCACCTATGAGGTGTTCTCACGCTACGCCCTCGACGCCCCGCACGACTGGGCCTTCGACGGGATGCTCCAGATGTACGGCATCCTCTTCATGATGGCGGGCGCCTATACCTTATCGAAGAACAACATGGTCCGCGGAGATGTCCTCTACGGCTTCTTTCCGCCGCGCCTCCAGGCCGGCCTCGACCTCACGCTCTACATCGTTTTTTTCCTTCCGGGAGTGACGGCCCTCTGTTGGGCCGGTTACGAATATTCCCTTTCCTCCTGGGCAATCCTGGAACACTCGGGCATCACCGCCAACGGCCCCCCGGTCTACCATTTCAAGACCTTCATCCCCATCGCCGGCGCATTAATCTTCCTTCAGGGGATCATCGAAATGATCCGCTGCGTCCTGTGTCTCAAGGCCGGCAAGTGGCCCTCCCGCATCCAGGATGTCGAGGAGGTCGACGTCGAGAAACTGAAGGCGACAGTGGGGGTCGCCGATGAGGATATCGCTAAGCTCGATCAGTATGTGACGCACGGAAAAGGGGGCGATCAATGAAAAAGGAAGCCTGGTTTGGACTGACAATCATGGCAATGGTGGTGACCGGCGTCTTCTGGGCGATGCCCCCGTTTTCCCAGTGGACGACCGGCCACCTGGGCCTCCTGATGCTTGCGATGATCGTCATCGCGATCATGCTCGGCTTTCCCACCGCCTTCACCCTGATGGGGATGGGAACGATGTTCGCCTTTTTCAACTACTACAGCCAGAACCCGGAGACGGCGGTGGACCATACGTTATACCTTGTGGCGCAGCGGGCCTATGCCGTCATGAACAACGACGTTCTGATCTCGATCCCGCTGTTCGTCTTCATGGGGTACCTCGTCGAGAGGGCCAACCTGATCGGCAGGCTCTTCAAGAGCCTCCACCTGGCGACCTCCCGGATCCCCGGATCGCTCGCCGTCGCGACGATCATCACCTGCGCGATCTTCGCCACTGCCACCGGGATCATCGGGGCGGTCGTGACGCTGATGGGCCTGCTCGCCTTTCCGTCCATGCTCAAGGCCGGTTACAGCATCCGGCTCTCGGCGGGCGTCGTGTGCGCGGGGGGAACCCTCGGCATCCTGATCCCGCCCTCGGTCCTTCTGATCCTTTATGGCGCGACCGCGGGCGTCTCGGTCGTCCAGCTCTACGCCGGAGCGTTTTTACCCGGCATCATGCTGACCACTCTCTATCTCGGCTACATGATCATCTCCGCAAAGCTCAAGCCCAGCATCGCACCGCCCCTCTCCGAGGAGGAGCAGCGCGTGGAACTGCCAAAGTTCGCGGAGGTGATCTCCAAGAAATCCAACAACGTCATGGTAGGGCTGATCGGGGCCATCAAGGGGAAGCGGAACGCCGATGTCCCGATGAAGACCCTGCTCCAGCACCTGATCATCGCCATCCTCCCGGCGCTCACGGCCATATTATTTATTTGGGTGATCTGGCTCTGGACCACGGCCCCCTCGCTGGTCGATACGGCGGGCCTCCGGGAGATGGGCACTGTTGCCGATGATGCACGCGCGGGCGAAGCAGCCGAAGAAGGAGGTCTACAGGAGCTGGGAACCGAGGGCGGGCTGCAGGAGCCCCCAGCCGGGCCCCCCGAGGCAGCGCAGTCTGCCCCGGCCGAGGCACCGAAACCGCCCGGCGAAGTCAAACCCGCGGCGCCGGCAACCCCGGCGGCTCACGCGCGTGAATCCGCCCCACCGGTCTTCTGGATCACCTTCGGCATCGTTGCAGTGGGCACCGTGCTCTTCTATGTGATCTTCACCTTCGCCCGTCTCGAGATCTTCAAGATGCTCCTCGGGTCATTCTTCCCGCTGGCCCTGATCATCCTCGGGGTCCTGGGGACGATCATCGTGGGGCTTGCGACCCCGACCGAGGCGGCGGCCATGGGATCCTTCGGGGGGTTTGTACTCGCGGCGGCATACAAGCAGCTCAATTTCACCGTCGTGAAGGAGTCGGTCTTCCTCACCGCAAAGACCTCTGCCATGGTCTGCTGGCTCTTTGTCGGATCAAGCACCTTTGCGGCGGCCTTTGCCCTCCTGGGCGGTCAGGAAATCATCAACAACTGGGTGGTATCGATGAAAATGACACCGACCCAGTTCATGCTCCTGGCGCAGGTGATCATCTTCCTTCTGGGCTGGCCGCTGGAGTGGACCGAGATCATCGTCATCTTCATGCCGATCTTCATCCCGCTCCTGGCGAACTTCAACATCGATCCGCTCTTCTTCGGGCTCCTGGTGGCCCTGAACCTCCAGACGGCTTTCCTCTCGCCGCCGGTGGCGATGGCCGCCTTCTACCTGAAGGGGGTGGCGCCGCCCCATGTGACGCTCAACCAGATCTTCATCGGGATGCTGCCGTTCATGGTGATCCAATTGCTGGCGATCTTCTTGCTCTACATGTTCCCGGCAATCGGTCTGTGGATACCGTCGTTGTTGTACAGCGGCGGGTAGCAGAGGCTTGGGTTTCCCCGCGATTTTGCCGCGGGGCGTGCTGAATCACGAAAACCTGCATCGGGAGGGAAAAGATGCGACATTTTTTAGTTGTGACCGGCTGCGTATTGGCCAATTTCGCTCTGTGGGCCTTGTTCACCAAGCTGCCCATGCATGTGATGATCATTTTTTGTCTCGTGGTCGCGACGGGCGGTCTCATGCTCTGGGCCATCGTGTACCTCGGGAAAACGAAGGGCGGCCATTCGTCAACTTCAAATAAGTCGTAGGAACGGGGGTTCAAATATGCTGGAAAAAGTGGGCGGGTTCCTGACCATCGTTGTTGCAGTCGGGGGTTTGGCTCTGATCAGTGCTTACCAACCGCCGACATATGTCCAAATTATCGGTGCACTTGTCGGCAGCGGTGTCTGTCTGATCGGCGTTGTGTTCATGTTCGCCGAGGGGCAGATTTTTGAAAAAGGCCGCAAGGTCAAGACGGCCACCAAGACCTCTTAGAGCGCCGCAGAAGAGCGCCGCGATGGCGAGCCGATCCGGATCGCTTTTCAGGATCGCTCGCGGGCTCTGGTAAGGATTTCCGATCGCGGCCGCTCCCTTCCCGCTGGCAGGGAAGCGGTTCGGCGCACCATCTCTCGACAACGCCCCCGCGGCAACCCGCGGGGGTTTTGTTTTGCATTTGCCGTCAAAAAGCATTATAGAAATCCCCACATCGCAGCCCCTCCTGCTGGAGCGAGGCAGCGGCGCAACCCAGACCAGGGAAAAGGTGCATGGAACAGAATAACGATAAAAAAGGCTTCTTCGACCGTCTGAAGTCGGGGCTTGCCAAGACCCGGAAGCTCCTCTTCACGGATGTCGACGACATTCTCCTCGGAAGCAAGGAGATCGACCAGGCGCTCTTCGACGAGTTGGAAGAGGCGCTCATCGCGGCGGACGTGGGGCCGGCCTTCACCGGAGAGCTGATCGAATCATTGAAGGAAAAGGTGAAACGCAAGGAGCTGGGCAGTCCCGAAGTCCTCAAAAAGGTCCTTCGGGAGACGATGCTGGAGATCCTCCTCCAAAACGAGGCCCCGCTGCGGATCCCGCCGGACGAGATCTACACGATCATGGTCGTCGGGGTGAACGGCACCGGGAAGACCACGACCATCGGCAAGCTCGCCCGTAACCTGAAGGAGGAGGGCCGAAGGGTGACGCTCGTTGCCGCCGACACCTTCCGCGCGGCGGCCATCGAACAGTTGGAGATCTGGGCGAAGCGGGTGAATGTCCCGCTCATCCGGCAGGCCGCCAACGCCGACCCCGCTGCCGTAGTCTTCGACGCGATCCGCGCCGCCAAAACCGGCCGACCGGGCGTGGTCATAATCGACACCGCCGGCCGCCTCCACACGAAGGTGAACCTGATGGAGGAGCTCAAGAAAATGAAGCGGATCATGGCGCGGGAGCTCCCCGGCGCGCCGCACGAGGTCCTGCTCGTCCTCGACGCGACGACAGGCCAGAACGCGATCGCCCAGGCGCGGATGTTCCGGGACGAGATCGGCGTCACAGGCCTCGTCCTGACGAAGCTGGACGGGACGTCGAAGGGGGGCGTCGTCGTCCGGATTGCGAAAGAACTGGGCATCCCGCTCCGCTACATCGGCGTCGGCGAGCAGGTGGACGACCTGCGCCCCTTCCGGGCCGAGGAGTTCATCGAGGCCCTCTTCGCGCCGAACGGCCGCTGAGCCGCCCCGCCGCGGAAACCCGGAGCGCAAAATGAACCGCCCCGCCGTAAGCGGCAGCGGGGTCGCTTTTCGGGATCGTTTCCCTTTTTCGCCGCAGGCGGCGGTGAATGGATCCCGGAGATTCACGGTCGCGGAGACCGGCACCGACAGGCCGGTTCGGAGGAAACCCGCCATGATCAGACGGATATTCGCCATCGGCGACATCCACGGCTGCAATCACGAGCTGAAGCAGCTCTTCGCCCGGATCCGGCCTGACCCACTCATCGACACCATCGTTTTCATCGGCGATTACCTCGACCGCGGCCCCGACTCCCGAGGGGTCATCGATACCATCCTCGATCTGAAAAAAACCTTCCCGCACCTGATCTGCCTCCGGGGAAACCACGAATCGATGTTCCTGAATTATTATCTGGAGGGGAGGGACGAAGAACTCTACTTCGCGAACGGCGGCGGAATGACGCTCTCCTCCTACGGTCTCGCCCTCGCCGACGCGCGCGCAGGAACCGGTTTCCCGGAGGACCACCTCCGCTTCCTCACCGCGCTCCCCCTCTATCACGAAACGGCGGCGTACCTCTTTGTCCACGCGGGGCTCCGGCCGGGGATCCCCCTCGCCGGGCAGTCGCCGGAGGACCTTCTCTGGATCCGCAACGAGTTCATCGATTCGGACTGGGATTTCGGGAAGACCGTCGTCTTCGGCCACACCGCCCTCTGCGAGCCCCTCCTCCAGGCAAACAAGATCGGCATCGACACGGGGCTGGTCTACGGGGGATGCCTGACCTGCATCGAGCTCCCCTCCCGGACGCTTTCTCAAGTATAAAAAGGGGGACAGCCCTCCCTCTATTTCCACGGAGAAATCCGCACCGGAAATCCGATCCCTCGCGGGAATAGACGCGATGGGACAAGGCAAATCCCCGGCCGCCGCGGCGGGGAAAGTGGATTGACACCCGCCGCAAAGCGTGTTAGACGGGGCCCTCTTCCCATCGGATTGCCCCTGTAGCTCAGATGGATAGAGCGACGGATTCCTAATCCGCAGGCCGCGCGTTCGAATCGCGCCAGGGGCACCAATAAAGAAAGAAGTAGGCGAATACCATCGTGATCGAATTTTCGTTAAATGTCCCCGCTTACGTAAAGGTGGGGGTTTCCTTTGCAGGCATTCTCTTGATAAACCGGCTTGGCACATCTCTGGGATTTGCCATCCTCCTTTTTTCCGTAGTACTCTCGCTATGGTCGGGCACGGGGATACCGGGCCTCGTATTTCAGGTCAAGAGTTTTGGAATGCCGGAAAATTATCTTCTCCCGGTGGTAATTCTTCTGCTTTTATTTTTTACCGAGTCACTCAATAAAGCAGGACGAATGGAGCGCACGGTTACTGCGCTCAAATCATGGCTTAATAACAAGAAAATGCTCCTCGCCGGTCTGCCGGCCCTGGTTGGACTCCTTCCCATGCCCGGGGGAGCCATCTTTTCAGCCCCCATTGTCGCATCCATTGATGGGTCTGGCGAACTCGATGCCAGACAAAGAGTTGCCATCAACTACTGGTTCAGGCATATATGGGAATACTGGTGGCCGCTCTTCACCGGTGTAATACTTGCCATTCGTTACTCTGAACTGCCCACAGCCATTTTCCTTCTCATCCAGCTTCCTTTTACTTTTGCCGCAGCGATAGGGGGATATTTTTTCATCCTGAAAAAAGTGAAACGGGGAAATTTTGGAAATTCAGGGAATGGGAAGCTGGAACCTGCTGCCGTTCTTTCTGCCCTTGGTCCTATAGCAATTCTCGTTTTAATATCGGTTCTGGGATCGGCTGTTTTACCCAAAATCGGATTAACCGGCACATTGTCGAGCCTTCTGTCCATGCTCATCGGTTTGATCATCGCCATCGCGGGGGTTTTTTGTGGAAATACGTCTGCATGGATACCCTCGCTGAGCATGTTTAAAAAAACAAGCACATGGCAGATGATGATTCTAGTGATCGGCATCCTAACTTTTTCCGCGACAATTAAAGCCCCCCTTGACATGGCAGGAACAACACTCGTGACAATCATGCGGGATGAATTCATAAATGCCGGTATTCCCCTGATAGCGATAATCATGCTGATACCATTTATCTCGGGTCTGGGCACCGGGGTAGCCATCGGTTTTGTGAGCGCAAGTTTTCCCGTTGTCTTTGCCCTTCTTGGACAAAATCCGACCATGGGTGTCACAGCCGCAACGACAGCGTTAGCGTTTACCTTCGGTTTTATGGGAATGATGCTCTCTCCCATCCATGTGTGTTTCGTGGTCACTTGCGGGTATTTTAAGACACCTCTGTTCGAAAATTACCGGTATATTATAGGGCCAATTGTGATTGTCCTGGCTACGTCACTGATTCTTTCAGGGCTGTACTATACGCTAATGTAAAAAGTATGAAATATCTTAAGAAACGGGCAGCAGTCCGGCCAATTCTGTGGCAGTTTGATCGGCAGACTTTCACCAGGCAGTTGTTATTCCGGCGCTGGCGGAAGCAAGTACCTTCCATCAACGATACAATCTCGTGCAATAAGGAGGAACATCATGGGAGACAGGGGCGGAAAGAAGGATAAGGAAAAGGGCCAGAAACAGAACTCCGATAAACAGCAGCAAAAGGCAAAAAACAAGGTGGAGCGGCAGCCGAAAAGAAAGCCCTGAAATTTTTTTCACGGCAGCCGCTTTAGGCATTCATGATTCCCTGGGAGTTCCTCGAAAGTGCTCATGCGCCCGGAAACGGAGAAGAGTTGCGCCTGTACAGGCGCGGAGGAGAGTTCTCGATCCGGGTGAATGGCTGTGAACTCATGAACAGCCACGCCCATGGATCTGAGGAGGCCCTGGCCGAGCTCGCCTGTGCAAATATCGCGGACCGTCCTTATTCCCGGGTTCTCATCGGAGGGCTGGGCATGGGGTACACCACGTCTGCGGCGCTGCGCCGACTCGGCGCTGAGACTCAGGTGGTGGTGGCCGAACTGGTGACGGCAGTACAGGCCGATCATGAGGCCGACCGTTCTGATCTCCCGCTCCGGGCGCGTCATCCGCTCACCAGAATCCCCGTTCCATGCAATTCCCGATGAATTCGAGGGATCTCCGCGGCCCGGTCGTCAGGCAGTCGTAGAGCTTCCTTCCCACATCCGGGTAAAGAGGCGTTTTCTCCAATTTTTCAATTGGAACCCAAGCGATGTCAAGGGAATGGGTATTATCCGGCCGGATCCTGGGGGTCCCGTGGATTTCGAGGGCCTCGAAGATGATGTGCAAGGTCTGGGGATGCCGCTTGGTGGCGGGCGCCTCGCCGATCATGATGATATCGCCGGCTTCGAGCTTGACGCCGAGCTCATCCCGCCATTCGTTCACGATTGCCTCCCGGAGGGGAATGTCCTGATCCACGCCGCCGCCCGGCAGGGCGAAGACCTCCTTGCCGCCGTAGACGTACTTCATGCAGAGGATCTCCCCATCCCTTTCAAATACCGCCGATACCCGTACCCGCATGGCGCCTCCTTTCCCATATTTCCCAACATTTCGCAGCCGAAAGCTTTGAAAGATACTCCCACTTTGTCATTTCCGCGAAGGCGGGAATCCAGGGGAACTCGGGGACAGATTTCAAATCTGTCCCCGAAAAAGGATTCCTGCTTCCGCAGGAATGACGATTTGCCGAATTGCTCCCCCTTCAGCCTCCATCCATACTTATCGCTGGATGCGCGCCGATCCGCCCTTCGCAAACGCGCGCACCTGATCCACGGTCGCCATCGTCGTGTCGCCCGGAAAGGTCGTCAGAAGCGCCCCGTGCGCCCAACCCAGATTGAGTGCTTCTTGTTCCGGTTCGCCTGTGAGGAGACCGTAGAATAAGCCGGACGCAAAACCATCCCCGCCGCCGACGCGGTCGTAAACATCCAGGTCGCAGATCGGCGAAACGTATGTCTCGCCGTCAATCCAGGCCACAGCACCCCAACGGTGCCGATTGGTCGAGTGCACCTCGCGCAGCGTCGTCGCAACGACTTTGACCTGCGGGAATTTCTTTGTTACCCGGCCGATCATCCCCAGGAAGGCGGTCGGATCGAGTTTGGACTTCGCCGCAACTTCGGGACCGGGAACGCCGAGCCCTAATTGCAGATCCTCCTCGTTTCCGACGAGGACATCCACATTCTCGACGATGCGTTTGACGATGGATTGCGCGCGCTCCTCGCCGCCCCAGAGGCTCCAAAGTTTCGCGCGATAGTTCAGATCGAACGAGGTCACCGCACCCGCCGCCCTGGCGGTTTTCATCCCTTCAATGATCACTTCGCCGGTGGTTTCCGAAAGCGCTGCAAAGATGCCGCCGCTGTGAAACCAGCGCACACCGCCCGCGAAGATCGTTTTCCAGTCGAAGTCCCCGGGCTTGAGTTGCGCCGCCGCCTCGTTCGCGCGGTTGTAAAATACGACGGGCGCCCGCACACCCTGCCCGCGATCGCTGAAAACCGTCGCCATGTTGGGACCGTTCACCCCGTTGTGTTTGAAGTGTTTGTAGAACGGCTTGACCCCCATCGCCCGGACCCGCTCCGCGATCAGATCGCCGATGGGATAATCGGCCATCGCGGTGGCGATGCCGGTCCGCATGCCGAAGCCGTCGGCCAGGTTGGCCGCGCAGTTGAACTCGCCGCCGCTGACGTGAATCGCGCAGCTCGTCGCTTTCCGAAATGGAACAATGCCGGGGTCGAGACGGTGAACCAGCGCGCCGACGGAGACAAAATCCAGCGCGCCCTGCTGAGGAATATTCAGACCGTATTTCATTTTGTTCTCCTTTTGTCGGGGATCATCCCTTCTTCCAGACCGTCGAAGTCACGCTGCCGCCGTGGCCGGTCCAATTCGTGTGGAAGTACTGGCCGCGCGGTTTGTCCACGCGCTGGTACGTGTGTGCGCCGAAATAATCACGCTGCGCCTGGAGCAGATTCGCGGGCAGCGACCCGCGGCGGTAGCCGTCGAAAAATGCGAGCGCGCTGGACATCGCCGGCGCCGGAAGGCCTTTCTGAACGGCTTTGGCAACGACGCGCCGCCACGCCGTCTGCGCCGCTTCGATCTGCGCGGAAAAATACGGATCCAGCAACAGATTGGTGAGTTTGGGATTCCGGTCGAACGCCTCCTTGATCCGGCCGAGGAAGGCCGACCGGATGATACAGCCGCCCCGCCACATGAGCGCAATGCCGCCATAGTTGAGATTCCACTTGTACTCCCTCGCGGCGGCGCGCATCAGCATATAGCCCTGGGTGTAGGAGATCAGCTTGGAGGCATAGACCGCCTCTTCCAGGTCCCGGATGAACGCCTTCCGGTCGCCGGCGATCCCGGCTTTGGGTCCAGAAAGCACCCCGGAGGCGGCGATGCGCTCCTCCTTCAGGGCGGAGAGCGCCCGCCCCAGCACCGCCTCGACGATCATCGTCAGCGGGATGCCCATATCAAACGCGGAAATGCCGGTCCACTTGCCGGTTCCCTTCTGTTCGGCGGTATCCAGGATCTTGTCCACGAGCGGCTTGCCGTCCTCGTCTTGGTAGGCGAGGATGTCGCGTGTGATCTCGATCAGGTACGAATCGAGCTTGCCCCGGTTCCATCCGGCGAAGACCTCGCGCATCTGAGGCGCCTTCATGCCCAGGCCGTCGCGCATCAACTGGTATGCCTCGCAGATCAACTGCATGTCGCCGTACTCGATGCCGTTGTGCACCATTTTGACATAGTGCCCCGCGCCGTTTTCGCCGACCCAGTCACAGCACGGCGCGCCATCCACTTTTGCCGCGATCGCCTGGAAGATCGGCTTGACGTGCGGCCACGCGGCGGGCGATCCGCCGGGCATGATCGAGGGTCCGAGGCGCGCCCCCTCCTCGCCGCCCGAGACGCCGGTGCCGATGTAGAGCAATCCTTTCGATTCGACGTACGCGGCGCGGCGGATCGAATCGTTGTAATTCGAGTTGCCGCCGTCGATGATCACATCGCCCTTCTCCAGAAGCGGGATCAGTTGCCCGATGAAATCGTCCACCGCAGGCCCCGCCTGAACCAGCAGCATAACGCGGCGCGGCTTCTTCAGCAGGCCGACCAGCTCCTTGAGCGAATGGGCGCCTCGGATCCGGGTGCCTTTGGCCTCCCCACAGAGGAAGCTGTCTACCTTGGAGACCGTGCGGTTGAAAACCGCCACCGTGAATCCGTGGTCGTTCATGTTCAATACCAGATTCTGTCCCATGACCGCCAGGCCAATCAGGCCGATGTCTGCTTTGCCCATTTTGTTTTTCCTTTCTGCCGAAATCATCCCTGATGAGCTCGTAAAAAGTGAAATTTCCCCTCCCCCGGCGGGAGGGGATTAAGGGGAGGGGGAAATAACTGACTGTAATGCAACCATTTTTCACCCCCACCCTAACCCTCCCCCGTTAAGGGGGATGGTGGTTTTTCACTTTTTGCGGGGCAGTCATCCCCCACCCGCCAGTCGGTAGAGGGTCTCCCCGGCGTGGTCGACATATAGGACGCCCTCCTCCTCCCGGTTCTGGTAATCCTCGATTTTAACCTTCGCCGGGTCCAGCCAGCCCAGACCGATCCGCCGGCATTTTTCTTCGGGAATGGCCGTGGCCAACACCACATGAATGTCGGGCGTCTCGACGCCGTTTTCATAACAGCCCGTCCCGCAAACGTGGGTCGAGTGGGCCAGAACGCCGCGGGGAACGGTGGAAAACAATTCCGGCTGCGCGAGGAAATAGTCGCGGACATGGTAGCCGATCCCTTCGATCTGATCTCCCCAGGTGGTCGAAATCTTGCGGATATGCGGAGCAAAAATGATCAGCGTCCCGCCCGGGGCGACGACCTGCTCGAGCTTGTATACGACCTTGCCGGCGGTCCAGATTTCGTCATACATCTCCGGCGCCCGGCCCAGGACCATCCGGAAAGGCCGCTTCTTCTCGACGATGTGGATCAACGAGGACAGATCCGCGGCGGCGGACCAGGCCTCCCGGACGTCGCCGGCAAACAGGCCGCGCAGCCGCGCCTCCGGATCGACCACCATCGCGAGACAATAGATGGGCAGATTGATCTGCTCCAGCGCCCGATGGATCACCCGCCGGACCGGGGTGTCCTTCCTGCCGATGATCTTCCGGCAGGTGATCAACGCCCCCAGCCAGTGGAAGAAATGGAGGAATTCGCCGCCGGAGATGCCGGGAAAAAGGTACTTTGCCCCCCCGGAGAAGCCGACCACCTCATGGGGAAAGACCGGCCCGAGGATGAGAATAAGGTCATATTCAAATATCTTTTTATTGATATCGATGGGCACCCGCTCCCGAAGAAGACCGCCGGATATCGTCGCCACATCCTCCTCGGCGAGCTCTCCGATCCGTTGAAAGGTCTCCGGCCGGTCCCATTGGTGGCAGAAGAATGAGGATTGCCCGAAGGGTCCCTTGCGGCCCGCCGCATCAATCCCGTACAGATTCAGGATCTCTTCATCCATTATGATGGGATGGGTTCCCAGCGCCACCATGAAATCCAGTCCGGCAGCCCTTGCTCCGATCACCTCCCGGAGAATGCGGACCATCATCGGCAGCGGGCAGGTCCGGGTCCCGTCCGGCGTCAATACCAGAACGCGCCTGCCTTCATACAGGAATGGAGGCGTTTGGGTTTTGATGATCTCCCGGATCTTCTCTTCCGACAAGGTCAAGCCGCCCGAGATTGTTTCGATCAGCGCCATAAACGGTTACCTGCTTTCAGAGTATTTTTGGGTCAGATGTTGAAGGAGACGTTCATACACCATCAGATCCCGCCGGGAGAAGCAGCAGAAGATCACTTCCGGGGGGGGATCGGGCATCTCCCGAAGCGAGGCGTCTACGGTCGTCACGGCCACTTTTGCGGCCTCTTCGATCGGATATCCGTAGATTCCCGTGCTGATGGAAGGAAACGCGATAGTCCGCAACCCCTTTTCGATGGCGATCCTCAGCGAGTTCCGATAGCAGCCCGCGAGCAGCTCCGCTTCTCCCCGGCGACCGTCCCGCCAGACGGGTCCGACGGTGTGAATGACAAACCGGGCCGGCAGTCCGTATCCCCGGGTGATCTTGGCATCCCCGGTGCGACAGCCCCCCAAAGACCGGCATTCCTCCAACAATTCGGGACCGGCTGCACGGTGAATCGCGCCATCAACGCCGCCGCCCCCGAGAAGCGAGCTGTTTGCCGCATTGACGATCGCGTCCACCTGTATAGTGGTGATATCGGCTTGAATTGCTTTCATGGCTCAATCCTTCAGCCCCGGATCAATCAAATCCGCTTCGTTCATGGGTTGTAATCTCCAATTTTCCAAACGCCTTTTTCACGGAAAGCCGGAATCGTCTGTCTTCGGGCGGCGTTAAGCAGTGTGTTGATCGATTTCTTCCGCCTTTTTGCTAAATCGGCAAGCGGGATTATCTTCTCGCCGCGAAGATAGGCGATTCTTTTGTGAAGCGATTCCATCAGGGCGAGTGTCACAATCTTCTCCATTATTTTTGCATTTTTCGAATCCCGGTATTCACTGAAGGATGCATAATAGATCCGTTTCTCTTTATCCCGAATGATGATGCAAGGGAAACCCGATCGCATGAGCTGGAAATTGATGATCACTCGACCCATCCTGCCATTGCCGTCGCAAAACGGATGGATCGTTTCAAAATCAAGATGGAATTTTGCGACCTTGCCGGCAAAGTAATTGTTGTGGTCGGCGGCAAATTCCAGCAGAATCGTCCCCATCATTTGTCCGACACGTTCCGGGGCCGGAGCTATATGGGTGCCCACGCGGACATATTCGCCCATGGTACGGAAACGCCCCGCAATAGCATCGTTGATATTGCCGATCAGCATTTTATGCAGAAGCAGAATCATCTCCAGGGAAAGCTCCGATTCCAAAGCTTTGCTTCGGGTATATTCCACCACCCGTGCGAGATTTTTTGCTTCAAAGACTTCCCGCACCGAGACATGACGGGACACTTCCATCTCAAGCAGGATGCGCTCCGTCTCTTTAAGCGTAAGCGTTGAATTCTCAATGGCGTTTGAATTGAAAACGCTTTCAGGAAGTTCGGACTCATCAATAATATTCAGTAGGGATTCTTTGCCCTTGGCAAGCCGGTCGTATTCGGCCTTAAGGTCTTTGATTTCTTTTTTCACGGGATTTGTTGTTGCCATGAATAAACCATACCTGATGAACTGGTTTTTGTCAAAGCGTCGTTAATTTAACACAAAAATGGCATTAATTAACGTTTTTATGGTTCATCCGGTTCTTGCGTATTTTCTGATTTGGAAAGGTATGTACCTACAGGATGACTCTCTCTCGTGCACCTATCTATCAATAACCTCTATCATGTTGATTGGTTATCGATTATTTATTGAAGTCAAGATTTCGGGGAAAAGCGTTTGTGTAGCAGATTTCAACCCGTACTGCGCAGGAGTGATCGAGCAAAAAATGAAATGCACCGGTTATTGTCTCTACCTACAATTCCACGACGCACGGTATCGAATTTCGGTGCGGATTACAGTTTATACTTAAGTCCCTTCAAGCTTAAAACCTTTTTCCCGAAATAATCTTAGACAGGCATCTGCGACGGCGCTGTCGTAAAAGATACCTCTGTTCTTCTCTATTTCATTCAGAGCGGCATCAATGCCCAGGCCAGGACGATAGGGTCTGTGGGAAGCCATGGCTTCCACCACGTCAGCCACGGCAAGAATACGGGCCTCCATCAGAATATCGTCCCCCTTCAGCTTTCTTGGATAGCCGGAGCCATCCATTCGTTCATGGTGCTGGTGGACAATTTCCGCCAGGGGCCAAGGTGATTCCACATCCTTCAGAATCTCATATCCTTGCCGGGCGTGTTCTTTGATCAACGAAAACTCGATCTCTGACAGCTTCGTTGGCTTGGACAATATCTCAGCAGGGATCGATAGTTTTCCAATGTCATGGATGGAACTGGCCATGCGGATGCCCTCGATTGTATCCTGTGGTAATCCCATCTCGGTAGCAATGGCACAAGCAAGGCCTGCAGACCGGGTCTGGTGACCGGATGTATAGGGATCTCGTGTCTCTACGGCGGACACCATGACCTGGATGGTCGTGCCAACCGCCTTTCTGAGACTTTCGAGCGTATTTTGGAGTTGTTCCTCTGCCCACTTGCGCTTGGTGATTACGTCAAATACGGCCACAAAGTATTCTTTTTTAGGGCTATAAACCGAAACGGAAAACCACATCTGCATGGCTTTTACATATTTTTCAAACTGCTCGGATTTACCGGTCATGGCGACTCTGCCGTAGCTTTCGAACAGCGCCGCATCCGACTCTCGTATGCCTGGAATAGCGTCGGATGCTTTTTTACCAACTACGTTCTTCAATCCCGTCAGTGTTTCGAAAGCGTTGTTAACGTCGAGATAAATGAAATCCAGTGGCCGGTCGCCATCAAAGAGCATTCTGCAATACGCAAATCCGTTCAGCATGTTCTCGAACAAAGAACGATAGTGTTCTTCGCTCTCTGTCAGCGCCTCCTCCACCCGCTTGCGGTCGGTAATGTCTCGGGTAATGCTGAGAATATGGAGAACACCGTCGAAATCGATTATTGAGGCTGACATCAACCCATGTCGGATTTCACCACCTTTTGTTCGAAAAGCGGCTTCGAGGTTCGTGACTACTCCGTCCTTTCTCAATCCGGCCACCAGTCTTTGCCTATCCTCGATATTTTCCCAGATCTTGTATTCTATGGATGTCTTTCCGATGATGTCCTCTTCCTTATATCCCGTGATCTTGGTAAATCCCGGATTAATGGAGATATACATGCCGTCTTCGAGGCGGTTGATGTTCACAGAGTCCGGACTGGTATAAAAAGCCTTGCGGAATTTCTCCTCGCTCTTGGTTAACGACTCCTCCGCCCGCTTGCGGTCGGTGATATCGCGCCAAATGCAGTGGTAGACTTGTTTTCCTGAAATATCGATTATCTGCGCTGTCACATGGACATTTCTGATCTCACCCTGCCGGGTGTGCTGCCGGGTCTCAAAATCAACTCGTCCTTCGTGTATGACTTGTGCAATGCGCGACCGGGTTTCTTCTGATGTCTCATCGACTTCCAAATCGAAAATGCTTAAGTCCGCAAATTCCTCTCGTGAATATCCGAGTTGTCGGTGGGCGGTTTCGTTGAACTCCAGGGGGCACGCCGTAGCCGGATCAATAATCACAATGCCATCGGGCGAATGCTCGAACAACATGCGGTAGCGCATCTCGGTGTCACGCAGCGCCTCTTCTGCCCGTTTGCGCTCGGTGATGTCGCGGATCATCATACTCGTCTTTGAGTTGCCGTCGCGATCCCTGAAGATGACGGATGAGATTTCGCCGGGAAAGGGGATGCCGTCTTTGCGGATGAAGGTGAGTTCTCCCCGAAACTGGCCGGTGCAATCCCGCTTATCAAGCGCTGCCACCAAGCGTGGGTCTGTCAGATCCATCAGGCCTGCGCTGCCGATCCGGCATATTTCCTTTTCGGTGCGCCCGAAGATTCGACATGCCTCGGGGTTTGCCACCAGGATGCTTCCATCCGGCGCCGTAAGCAGGACGGCATCGATGCTGTTTTCAAAGAGCGAGCTGTACTTTTCCTCGCTTTCCCGGAGCTTTTCCTCCATCCGCCTGCGGTCGGTCTGGTCCTCTGTATGCACGATGATCAGATCCGGTGGAATGAAGGCATAATGGACAGATAGAGATTTTCCCGGGGCGAAGTGTTTCGAGAGGATGTCCCGCCTGATGACAGAATGCTCAGTGAAGCATCGTCTCATATCATCAAGGACCTGCGGCTGGTATTGATAGAGTTCATCCGCGTTTTTACCCAGAAAATTGTGCGCTTTACCGTCGGTAATCCGAACCGCGGCGCGGTTGAAATCAACAAGAAAAAAATCGTCCCTTCGTTTTTGCCATGTGAAGGTTGGTATGGGGCTTTCCTGATACAGGGCATTCAACCGCCCTTCACTTTCGCGCAGCGTTCCCTCGATTTTCTTCCTCTCGACTTCCGATTGTTCCAGCTCCCCGACTCTCCGTCTTAGAGACGCCAGTTCTTCGGTCAAAGCCTGCTTGGTCTTGGATGAATCTTTCATCGTGTACCCCCCGAACAGTGAAAAACGATGATGACTGAAAAAAAGGTCAAGCGCTTGTTTGAGGTGTCTTAACTTTCGGAAAGATTGCCGCGTATCCACGGGGATGTCAAATGAAAAGTGGTCTGCTGATTACCTTCTGAAACCATCATCCTTTCTGTCTTTAACCGGTGTGTGACTTTCAAGAAAGGATGCTGGCCCCCTGAGAGGCAGAAAATCAGCTGCCCTGCGCTTGCATCTTTCATCCCGTAAGTTGCGTCCACGGTCAAAAACTCCACCTTTCGTGAGGTCAGTCGTCAATAGTGGACACCAAACCTTTCATGCAGCCAATCGTTTTTCATAGAACCATCGTTCAAAAGCGGCGGGAGACAGAAAACCGAGTTTGGCCTGTTTCCTTTGCCGGTTGTAGAAAATCTCGATGTACTCTGTAATGTCCTGTATAGCCTCTTGTCCG
>Ga0247841_10000589_pt1 | contig 92739 bp, 92 predicted proteins | sample LaCruzMarch2015__2_FD_192410 | JGI IMG/M metagenome (GOLD analysis project Ga0247841, IMG submission 192410) | Freshwater microbial communities from meromictic Lake La Cruz, Castile-La Mancha, Spain - LaCruzMarch2015_18m | ecosystem: Environmental > Aquatic > Freshwater > Lake | place: Spain...
CCCTTGAAGACTTGACTTCTCATCGGTCCTTCCGGAATGCCTTTCCCTTAAAGCAGGCCCTCGATGAAATAAGTGTCTATCGAGGATCTCAGTACGATCCCGATGTCGTGGATGCCTGCTTGAGCCTCTTTCGTGAGGATGGGTAAGGATGTCTTCTCAGATGCGGCCGTATGATGCCTTAGGCCGTTACGGCGGTGAGGAATTTATCATTGTCATGCCCAGAGGCAACGGTACGTTCGCTGAAGTAGTCGGGGAACGGATACGGGAAAGCATAGAAAAAGACAAGGTGAGCACGTCGGAGGAAGATTGCACGGGAGGAGTTAATGAAAGATGATGAGCAGACGCGAGAGCAACTCATAGCTGAACTGACGAAGTTGCGCTCGCAAAATGCCGCACTGAATAAATCAGTAACCGGGGATATATCGGCTGAGCTTGCGGCGGAGGAGGGGAAAAATCGCGTCCAATCCTGGCAGGAGGGGATAAACCGGATCCTCGGTCTGGTTCTTGAGGCTGTCCCGTTTGACGAGAAACTGAAGTGCATTACCGATGGCGTCGTTGAGACTTTCGGCGCCGATTTCTGCCGGATCTGGATTATCGGGAAAGGAGACCTGTGCAGCGCCGGCTGCATGCATGCCGAAGCTTGGGAAGGGCCGCATGTCTGCCAGTATCGTGACAAGTGCCTGTGCCTGAAAGCCAGTTCGGGCAGATACACCCATATTGACGGGAAAGTCCACCGGCGCGTCCCGTTCGGCGCTTACAAGATCGGGCGCATCGCCTCCGGGGAAGAGATAAGATTCCTGACCAACGATGTCCGGCACGATCCCCGCGTCCATGATCAGGATCAGGAATGGGCAAAAAGTCTCGGACTGGCGGCGTTTGCCGGTTACCGGCTGCGTCCGACCGGTGGCGAAACCCTCGGGGTGCTGGCCCTCTTTGCGAAGTTCGAGATCTCCCCGGAGATGGATGCGACTCTTGAGGGGCTAAGCCGGGCCGTATCCCTGGTCATCCAGAAGGATATCGCGGAACGGGCGCTGATAGAGAGCGAGGAGAAACTTATTCGCATCCAAAAGGCCATAGAAAGCTCCAGCGACGCCATTGGCATGGCAAATCCTCAGGGAAGCCATTTCTACCAGAACAAGGCCTTTCTTGACCTGTTTGGCTATTCGATCGCAGAGCTCAACAAACCGTTAGCGCCCGTCGTTACGTATGCAGATCCTGAGGTGGGACGCGAGGTCTTCGCGACCATTATGCAGGGCGCCCCCTGGGTGGGCGAGACCATTATGATGGCCAAGAGTGGGCGGCAATTCCCGGTTTTTTTGCGGGCGGATGCGGTCAAGGATGACCATGGCGCCATTATTGGCTTGATTGGTATTCACACCGACATCACCGAAAGAAAATCAGCCGAAGAGAAATTGAACAACCAGATGAGTTTAATCTCAACGCTTCTCGATACCATTCCCAGTCCGATATTCTACAAGGATACCACGGGAAAATATTTGGGCTGTAATCGCGCTTTCGAGGAGATCATGGGCAAGTCCAGAGAAGAGGTTGTCGGTAAAGACATTTACGAATTATATCCTCCCGAAATAACTGATTTATATGCAGAGAAAGATCGGGAGCTCTACGAACACCCGGGCAGTCAAATCTATGAAGGGAAGTTTAATACCGCAGACGGTAAAGTCCGGGACGTGATCATCAGTAAGGCTACGTACACCGATGCCGGCAAGAATATCGCCGGCGTGGTGGGGATATTCATCGACATCACCGAACGCAAGCAGGCGGAGCAAAGGTTAAGCGAAGAAGTGGCCTTGAAGAACTTCCTCCTCGATTTGTTTAAAAAGGCCTCGGCATTGACAGATAAAGACCTCTACGACTACGTTCTGGATTATGTGGTCCAGATAACCGGCAGCGCCATCGGCTTCTTTCACCTCGTATCCGACGACCAGCTAAACGTCATCCTGACGGTCTGGAACACGGAAGCGCTCAGAAACTGCACGGCCGCTTATGCAACCCATTATCCACTTGAACAGGCAGGCAACTGGGTTGATTGCGTGCGCCTCAGACGTCCCGTCGTTTATAATGATTTCCCCAGCTCTCCCAACCGGAAAGGACTTCCGGAAGGGCACACCCCCGTAAGCAGGTTCATGAGCGTCCCGGTTGTGGAGGGGGACAAAGTACGGATCATCTTCGGCGTGGGCAACAAATCCGCAGAGTACCATGAGCTTGACGCCATCCGGATCGAAGTAGTGGCCAGTTACCTGCAGCGGATCATGGCGCAAAGACGGGCGGAGGAAGAGATTCGCACCTTATCCATTACCGATCAGCTTACGGGATTGCACAACCGGAGAGGATTCATAACTTTTGCGGATCAGCAGTTGAAATTATCCGACCGGACGAAGCGGGTAATGCTGCTCTTTTTTACCGACCTCGACGGAATGAAATGGATTAACGATACCTTCGGTCACGAGGAGGGAGATCGGGCGCTCATGGATGTAGCGGCCATCCTCAAGGAGACCTTTCGATCGGTGGATATTATCGCGCGCATGGGCGGAGATGAGTTCGCGATCCTGGCCATCGACTCGACGGAGGCAAATTCGGAAATCTTTTCGACCCGTTTGCAGGAAAGGATTGACGCACACAACCAGCAGGAAAACCGGAGCTACTGCATTTCCCTCAGTGTCGGTTGCGCCTGCTATAATCCCGAAAATTCCTGTTCTCTTGATGAACTGATTGTGCGTGCGGATAAATTGATGTACGAACATAAGAGAATTAAAGAAAATCCTGTTTTTCACCTCCGAGTAATTAGGAACGGGGAAACGTTATGAAAGAAAATCATGTGTGTATCTTGATCGTCGAAGATGAACCCGCCCACGTGGAAGCCATCCAGCGCGCTCTAAAGGCTGCCATAGCAGGTGTGGATGTTCAGGCGGTGGAAACGCTCCAGGCGTATCGGGAGGCAGTGGTCGCACAGCCACCAGACATGGTTCTGATGGATCTGAATCTACCGGATGGTCTGGCTATGGAGGTTTTGACCTCACTGCCGGAAGCCGGCCCATTCCCCATCATGATCATGACGAGTTACGGAAATGAACAGCGAGCCGTGGAAGCTATGAAAGCAGGCGCCATGGACTACATCGTGAAGTCGCCCGAGGCCTTCGCCGCCCTTCCCCGCACGGTCGAACGCGCCCGGCGGGAATGGCGCTTGCTCCAGGAGCGCAAGCGGGCAGGGGAACAACTTCAAGCTTCCGTGCAACAATTACGCCGGGCAATAGAAACGACCATTCAGGTCCTCGTCATGGCCGTGGAGGTGAAAGATCCCTATACGGCGGGCCATCAGCGCCGGATGACGAACCTGGCCCGAACAATTGCCACGGAGATGGGCCTGCCTGCAGAGAAGATCGAGGGGCTCCGCATGGCGGGGGTCATCCACGATATCGGCAAGATCACCCTCCCCACGGAAATTCTGAGCAAACCCACCCAGCTCTCTGATATCGAATGTTCCCTGATCAGAGAACATGTCCGGTTAGGTTATGATATTTTAAAAGACGTGAAGTCCTCCTGGCCCCTGGCGGAAATCGTCTACCAGCATCATGAACGGATGGATGGTTCCGGTTATCCACGACATCTGAACGGAGATGAGATTCTTATGGAAGCCCGTATCCTGGCCGTAGCTGATGTGGTGGAAGCCATGGCCTCCTACCGGCCCTACCGCCCGGCCCTTGGCCTTGACGCCGCCCTGGCGGAAATTGAAAAGAACAGGGGCGTCCTGTACGACTCGGCAGTAGTGGACATCTGTCTACGGATATTCCGGGACAAGGGCTTCCAGTTTGGATAATCCGGAATAATCATGAAAGAGCTTAACAAAAGAGATGAAACAACGGCGGCCCTGCGGGAAAGTGAGGAATCTTTCCGCACCCTGGCGGCCAACCTGCCCGGTCTTGTCTATCGTGTTCACCTCCGGGAAAAAGGGCGCATGCAATTCTTCAACGAAATGCTTCTGACCATGACGGGGTACACGGCGGGGGAGCTCTGTTCCATCGAACCGCTCATTGCGGCAACAGATCGTCCCGGGGTCATAGCGAAAGTAAAAGCCGCCCTGCGGGAAAACAGGCCTTTCCAGGTTGAGTATCGCTTCCAGCGCAAAGACGGGAGTTACCGGCACTTTCATGAACGGGGCCGTCCCGTTCGCGAGCATGACAAACCCCTCTACATAGACGGCATAATCCTCGATATCACGGAACATAAGCGAGCGGAGGAGGCGCTCAGAGAGAGGGAGGAGGAGTTGCGGGCAAAAAATGCCGAACTGGAGCGTTTCACCTATACCATTTCCCATGATCTGAAAAGCCCGCTGGTTACGGTCAAGACCTTCCTCGGATATCTGGAAAAGGATCTTGCGGAGGCCAATACCGAGCATGTAGAGCAAGACATCAACTATATGCGCACTGCCGCCGACAAGATGGGGCAATTGATCGAGGAACTTTTGGAAATGTCGCGGATCGGCAGGGTCGTCAACCCGGCGGTACGCATTACCTTCGAGGATCTGGTCAACGAGGCCCTGAGCACAGTGGCCGGTCGTATCGCGGAAAAAGGCGCAGCGGTACAAGTAATCAATGAGGTTGTTACGCTCCATGGCGATCGTCTCCGTCTGGCAGAGATATGGCAGAATCTGGTGGAAAACGCCGTCAAATTCATGGGGGATCAGACATCGCCGCACATCGAGATCGGGGTTGAACAGCGAGACCAAGATACTGTCTTTTATATCCGCGACAACGGCATGGGCATCGATCCCCGCCACCAGGCCAAGGTCTTCAACCTCTTCGAAAAGCTCGACCCGAAAAGCGAAGGCACCGGCATCGGTCTATCTCTGGTCAAGCGGATCGTGGAGCTGTATAAGGGGACTATCTGGCTGGAATCGGCTGGAATCGGCTGGGGGGCATGTTTCCGGTTCACCCTGCCCGAGGCGATCAAAAATTGGCAACATATCCATAACTGTTGACTTATTTCTCATTCATCACCTATAATGAATCCGTAGAAAGCAAAAAAAGGAGCGAGCGGATGAAAGGGGAACCACTCATTATCTTATTGGTGGAGGACGAACCCGCGCACGCCGGAGCTATCCTGCGCGCTCTCAAGGGCTCCGGCACTGATTCGGAGGTTCAACAGGTAGGATCACTACGGGAATATCATGAAGCAGTGTCGATGCGGTCACCGGACATTGTCCTGATGGACATGAATCTGCCTGATGGACGGGCGGTGGAGGTATTGACTTCGCCTCCGGAAAACGGGGCGTTTCCTGTCCTGATCATGACGAGTTACGGCAATGAGCAGATAGCTGTGGAAGCCATGAAGGCCGGGGCACTGGACTACATCGTCAAATCTCCCGCTGCCTTTGCCGCCATGCCCCGCACCATCGAGCGCGTCCTCCGGGAATGGCGTCTACTCCAGGAACGGAAAAAGATCGGAGAGGAACTACGAAGAAGCAAGCATCACTACCGGCTGCTGGCCGAAAATATTTCCGATGTAATCTGGGTGCTGGACCTTGAGACGATGCGCCTTCGTTACGTAAGTCCTTCGGTGCAGCAGTTGCGAGGTTACACAGCGGAAGAGGTGATGCATGAGGACGTGACAAAGGCCCTGTCTCCAGGAGCTAACTATCTACTAGTTAGGGAACTGATACCTGCCCGGTTGGAAGCGGCAAAAAAAGGATTCCCGGATGTATATCGGAATGAAGTCGAACAGCCTTGCAGGGACGGTTCGACGGTCTGGACAGAGGTATCGACTAAATACGTTCTCAATCCTGACAATGGTCACTGGGAAGTTTACGGTATTTCCCGCAACATCACCAAGCGCAGACAGGCGGAGGAAAAACTCAAACAAACCTTGGATAAATTGCGCCGGGCCATCCAGACGACAATTCAGGTCCTCGTCCTGGCGGTGGAAACGAAAGATCCCTATACGGCTGGTCATCAGCGGCGCATGACCAACCTGTCCCGGGCGATGGCCACCGAAATGGGCCTGCCCCCGGAACAGATCGAAGGCATCCGCATGGCCGGGGTTGTCCATGACATCGGAAAGATATCCCTTCCTGCCGAAATTCTTAGTAAACCCACGAAACTCACCGATATCGAGTATTCTCTGGTGCAGGCTCATGTCCAGGGCAGCTATGATATCCTGAAGGACGTGGAATCTCCCTGGCCCCTATCGGAGATCGTTTACCAGCACCATGAGCGAATGGACGGCTCCGGTTATCCCCGCAGACTCAAGGGGAAAGAGATTCTTATCGAGTCCCGCATCCTCGCCGTGGCCGATGTGGTGGAAGCCATGGCCTCCTACCGGCCTTACCGTCCGGCTCTGGGAATAGATGCAGCACTGGAAGAAATCGCCACCCACAAAGGGACGCTGTACGATCCGGAGGCAGTGGAAACGTGCCTGAAATTATTCCGGGAAAAAAATTTCCGCTTCGAGGCTGACGCCTATCCCATAAACAAGAAGCTTCAATCCAAAGAGTAAACAGTGACAGCGATATTAACGGCATCGCAAACAGGCAGAGATGAGCAGGGGGCTCCTCAAAAGATTATCGGCTCAATGAAAGACATCACCAGGCGCAAAGAGATGGAACTGGCCTCGCAGGAATCGCGCCGCGAACTTGAGGGGTTGGTGGAGGCACGAACGTATGGATTGATGATAAAAAATAGCCGCTTAATCCAGGAAATGGCTGAGGAGAAATATCGGTCGATTCTGGAGAGCATGGAAGAAGGCTATTATGAAGTTGATCTGGCTGGAAATTTCACTTTTTTTAATCACTCGTTAACGAGGATTCTCGGTTATGGTGAAGAAGAACTGAAAGGCACGAACAACCGCCATTATTCAGAGCGTGCGGGCATGGTCACCTATAATCCCGAGACGCCGTCTATTGATGAATGGCTATTTGAGGCCGACTCCCGGATGTATCAGCAGAAGCGAGACGGGAAGCTAGACGCCCAGAAACAAATTAAGACATGAAAAGATTGATGAACTCGCAAAAAGTGGTCATTTGCCTCTTTTGTCATTCCGGACTTGATCCGGAATCCAGCGTTTTCAACATATTCTGGACACCGGCCTTCGCCGGTGTGACAGGGATGGGGTTATCAAAGGGAGGTACCTGAGGCATGACAGCAGAAAATATCCATCCTCCGCAAACCGGCGCCGCTTCGAAAGGCTCCGGGCAGACCATGCGCCGGCGGTCGGAGAAGATCGTCCGGGAAAAAGCCGCCGGAAGGGCGGAAAACGTGGAGGCGCTGTCCCCCGAAGAGGTGCGGCAGTTGGTCCACGAATTGCGGATACATCAGATCGAACTGGAGATGCAGAACGAGGAACTGCACCGGACGCAGAGAGAACTGGAAGCGGCACTGCAACAGGTGCACGACGAACGGGAGCATTCTGCGCTGGAGCGGACGGAGGCGTTGATGTGGACCAACGAGGAACGGCGGAAGGACATCATCAACCGCCGGCGGTTGGAGGAGATGTTGCACCGAACGGAAGAAAACTTCCGCCGTTCTCTGGATGACTCCCCGCTGGGCGAACGCATCGTGACCATAGAAGGTAAGACAATTTATGCCAACCGGGCGATTCTGAATATCTATGGCTACGACAGCGTTGAGGAACTGAGAACGACCCCCATCACGAATCGCTATACACCGCAGAGCTATGAAGAGTTTAAGATAAGAAGGGAAAAAAGAAAACGCGGTGAAACCGGCCCGTATGAATACGAAATCAGCATCGTACGGAAAGACGGTTCAGTACGCCATCTTCATGTCTTCCGCAAAGACGTACTCTGGGATGGTGAAAAGCAGTTTCAGGTAATATACCAGGACATCACCGATCGCAAGCGAGCGGAGAGGAAACTCGTCGAGACCGTGCAGCAGTTGCAAGATACCAGTGATATGCTGGTCCAGTTCGAAAAGCAGGCGGCGGTCGGACGTCTGGCCGCCGGCGTCGCCCATGAACTCCTCAATCCCGCCACCATCATCTCCTCGCGACTCCAGTTTCTGGAAGAAGAAAATCTTGCGGAACCGGCCAGGGAAAACTTGCGGGTGAGCCGTGAACAGCTGCAGAGAATTGTCAAGATCAGTCGTGATTTACGTCAATCATCGGTTAATCATCCGGCACATCTTATGAGGGATGATTTCCGCCGGGTCATCAAAGTGGCTCTACAGATGACGGAACACCGGATTAATGATGATCACATCCGGATCGAGTACGATTCCCCAACGGAGACCATACCGGTAAAAATGGCCATGAACAAGTTGGTGAAGGTGATGGTCCATCTTATCCTCAACGCCTGCGACGCCATGACGGTTAATCAGGAAAAACGCCTGATCATTAATGTCCAATATCATGCTTTTTCCCCACAAAGTCTTTCCATGCTCCTGATTGTCGCCGACAACGGTCATGGTATTCCCACCGGAGATCTGGACCGGATTTTTGATCCTTTCTTTACCACCAAAGAACCCGGGAAAGGGACGGGTCTGGGATTATCGGTTTGCAAAGGAATTATCCAGGAGCATGACGGCACGATTCACGCGGAAAATAACGATATGGGCGGGGCGTCCTTTATCGTTGAATTGCCCCTTTACCATTCATGAATAATGACAACCTCACATAAAGCCGGAAATTGCTGTTTTCATCATACCCGTCCTCTTCACGGGAAGGACAGGATTTTTGACTTTTTGCGAGTTTGTCAGGTATGGTTCATGCAGCGTGTGGGGGGAGTAGTGACACGGGGCAAACCGGTGACGACAATGATGAGGACCGTCTCCCAGCACTGAATCATGCCGACGCGTTTCTGGACACCTTGGCATGCTGGAAATTATTCCATATATTTATGGAAAGGTTTCCATAGCGGTGATTCCATATACCTGAGCCGATCGGAAGATCTATGACCTCACGAACTCTTGTTTACTTTCCCATTATCCACACCCAGACGGACATGGGAGCCCTCAGCGAGTCGATCAGAAAGGTAACCCTTCAGAAGCTCGGCGAGCGGGTCTGGCGGCGGAAGATCAATCTTGTCAAGCAATTCTGGGCTGATCTGGAAAGCATTCTTGATAAGCTTTCCCTTGTCTACACCCAAACCCGTCTGTATCAGGACGGTCTGCCGGTATGTGATAAAGAACAAGATATTGTTACTGAATTAGCGAAAAAGGGCAGTCCTAATCACCAGTTCCTGCTCCGGCTGATGGAAAAAGGGGCGACGGTCATGGGCACGGAATCGGCGGAACTGCTGATCGAGGAATATCACCTCATCAAAAAGATTCTCGAGAGCGGGAATGTCCATGACGCCATGGCGATCGAGGCCCGGCAAAAGGCGGCGGGCGACCTCCTGCTCGTGAAACGGGATGCCTTCATTGCAAAGAGGATCGCAACGACCCTGCAGGCGGGGGAGACGGGCGTCCTTTTCCTGGGCATGCTGCACAACATTTCCGCACTCCTGCCGGCAGATTTGGAGGTATCTTATCCCATGAACCATCCGTTAGGTAAAAAGGGGAAATAATATGGCTGAGCATATCTCAAGCATCCTCGTTGTCGATGATGAAGAAGAAATCCGGAAGATCCTGAGCCGTATCCTGGAGAAGGAAGGGTTCAAGGTCGTCACCGCCGCGGATGGACAGCAGGCAATGAAGAAGATCTGTTTTGATGCCCCGGACGCCGTCCTGCTCGACGTGCGCATGCCGGGTCTTAACGGCATGGAAGTCCTTAAAAAAATTAAGGAAATTGACGATGATCTGCCGGTGGTTCTCGTCACAGCGTACGCCGATATTCACCAGGCCGTCACGGCCATGAAGGAAGGGGCCTACGATTATCTTGCCAAGCCCTTCGACAATGATGAGGTGGTCTGGATTGCCCGCCGGGCCCTGGTGGAAGGCCAGTTAAAGAGGAGCCTCAAATCCATAAATAATCGTTATAGCGGTAACTTCGGCCTCATCGAGAACATGGGACCGAGCGACAAGATTGCCCGCCTGGTAGCGGATATTCACCGGGTGGCAAAATCGGGCTTTTCCGTGGTCGTCATCGGCGAAACAGGTACGGGAAAAGAACTTGTCGCCAGGGCCATTCACGGGGACAGCGCCCGAGCGGACGGGCCTTTCGTGGCGGTCGATTGCGGCGCCATCCCCGAGAACCTCCTGGAGAGCGAACTTTTTGGTCACGAAAAAGGATCGTTCACCGGGGCAGACCGCCAGAAATTAGGCAAATTCGAATTGGCCCACGGCGGCTCCCTCTTCATGGACGAGATCGGAAACATGCCCGCCGGTTCCCAGGCGAAGTTCCTCCGGGTGCTTCAGGACCGGAAACTCTACCGGGTCGGTGGTGTCAAACCTGTAAACGTTGATCTCCGGCTCATTGTGGCCACCAACCAGGACCTCCAGGAAATGGCGGTCGGCGGTGGGTTTCGCAAGGACCTTTATTATCGCCTGAGTGAGTTTACGATCCGTATCCCCGCCCTCCGGGAAAGAAAAGAGGATATCCCTTATTTGGCCAAGCGTTTTCTGGACATGGCCAATATCGAGCTGCAAAAAACGATAACCGGCTTCACGGACGAGGCGGTGGAGACGCTGATGTCTTACAACTGGCCGGGAAATGTGCGCCAGCTCCGCTCGGTGATCAGGCGGGCGGCCCTGGTGGCCAGGGAAGCGATCAACGAAAAGGATCTCAACATCAAGCGGGCCTCGGTGCCGGGGATGGCCTTTTCCCCTAAGGTTCAGGGGACGCCCTGGAAAAACGCCTCCCTGAGCGAGATTGTCCAGCAGAGCGTCCTGGCGGTGGAAAAAGAGGTGCTCACGGAAGTGCTGAAATTTACCGGCGGCAACAAGGCCAGGGCGGCCAGGTTGTTGCAGGTCGATTACAAGACCATGCACACGAAGGCAAAAAAATTCGGCATTCAGCAAAACGGAGGGAACAATGACGACGAAACGCAAGTCAGATAGCAAGGATACGGACGCCGATCGGGGCGACGTCGGGGGCGGTATTTTCAGCAGTTTGTCGGGATTCATCAATAATTTGGGTGATCTGGCCGAGGCGGGGGAACGCCTATCCCAGCACCGGGCGGAAAAACAGGACCGAGGTGACAAAGGAGGCGACGCCGGGGAAAAGGCGGGGAACGAGAGTAGATTCAGCCGTATCATCAGCGGTTTGACCGACATCGCCGAAAAACTCAGCGAGATCTCGGAAAAAGGAGAAACCGTGTCTAAAAAGGGGGAGTTTACCTTCCCCTCCAAAGAAGGGGGCGTCAAGGGGGTCTACGGTTTCAGCCTGAAAACGGGCCTCGGCGGGAAGGATGACCGGATTAAAGTGGAGCCCTTCGGCAATATCCGCAAAGACAAGAAAACCGGTGCGGCGGTGGTCCAGGAGATTCACGAACCGTTGATCGATGTCTTTGAAGACGCTGACGCCACCACCCTGATAGCGGAAATGCCCGGCGTGGGTCCGGAGGATATCAGGATCGAGGTCCGGGACGACGTCCTGACGATTTTTGCCGAAAAAGGCGAGAAAAAGTACCGGAAGGAGATCCTTCTTAGTCATACGCTTACGAGGGAAAAACCCAGCGTCACGTGCAACAACGGCATCGTGACCATCCGCTGCGAAAAGGCAGGATAAATGACAGAAATGGAGCCGGATTATAATTTCCGCGCTCCATTTCTGTCATTCCCGCGGAGGCGGGAATCCAGCGGCTCATTCCTGGATTCCGGGTCAAGCCCGGGATGACGGAGAAGGAAGAGGAACTATGACTGAAAACCCGTTTATCAAACTGAAAGTAACGGAAGCATTGACCAAGGATGTCGGACGTGCCCTGGCCCGCATGGGTCCGGAAGATCTCGAACGGCTCCATGCCGCCGTTGGCGATACGGTGGAAGTCGAGGGAAAGCGCAAGGCCCTCTGCAAGGTCATGCCCGCCTATAAGGAGATCCGCGGCCAGTCCCGTGTGCAGTTGGACGGCCTGACCCGGGAGAACGCCGGCGTCGGCCTCGACGAAACGGTGAAAATCAGCAAATTGAAGTGCCGTCCGGCGGAACGGATCGTCCTGACGCCGACCAACGTCACGCCGTCGGAGCGGGATCTTCAGTATATCGGGAGCCTGCTGGACGGCCTGCCGGTCTTGGAGGGGGCCAAGATCCAGGCGGCCCTGTTCGGCAGCCGCGCCGCCTTCTTCAAAGTGGAATCCGTGACGCCCAAGGGGTCGGTCATCATCAACCCGGCCACCATCCTCGTCATCGGCAAATCTCAGGGAGAAGAAGCAGGGGGCGGCCGGACCCTCGCCTATGAAGACATCGGCGGTCTGAAATCCCAGCTCCTGCGGATCAGAGAGATGATCGAACTGCCCCTGCGCTATCCCGAAGTTTTTGAACGCCTCGGAATCGACGCGCCCAAGGGCGTCCTTCTCTACGGCCCTCCCGGCTGTGGAAAGACCCTTATCGCCCGGGCCATTGCCCACGAGACGGAGGCCAATTTCTTTTCCGTCAGTGGACCGGAGATCATCCATAAATTCTACGGTGAAAGCGAGGCCCATCTTCGTAAAATCTTCGAAGAGGCATCCCGGAAGGGACCGAGCATCCTGTTTCTCGACGAGATCGACGCCATCGCCCCCCGCCGGGAAAACGTCGTCGGGGACGTGGAAAAGCGGGTCGTAGCTCAGCTTCTCGCCCTCATGGACGGCCTCAATAAAAGACAGAACCTCATTGTCATCGCCGCCACCAACATTCCCAACGCCCTTGATCCGGCCCTGCGGCGTCCGGGCCGTTTTGACCGGGAGATCGTCATCCCGATCCCGGATCGGCGCGGTCGTCTTGAGATCCTTGAGATCCACAGCCGGGGGATGCCCCTGGCGGCTGACGTCCAGATGGAGCACCTGGCCGAGATCACCCACGGCTTCGTCGGAGCGGATCTGGAGGCCCTCTGCCGGGAAGCAGCCATGAGTTGCCTGCGCCAGATCATGGGGGAAATCGATTTCGGTCAGACCGGGATTCCCTATGAAACCCTCGCGAAACTCGAGGTGGAAATGGATGACTTCCTTATGGCCCTGCGGGAGATCGAACCCTCGGCCATCCGGGAGGTCTTCGTCGAATCCCCCAATGTCCACTGGGAAGACGTGGGCGGGCTCGCCTCCCTGAAGGAGCGCCTCATCGAGGCCGTAGAGTGGCCCCTGAAGTATCCCCATCTTTTTGAAAAGGGGGGCGTGACGCCGCCCAAGGGGATTCTCCTTGTCGGCCCGCCGGGATGCGGCAAGACAATGATGGCCAAAGCGATTGCCACGGAAAGTCAGGTGAATTTCATCTCCGTCAAGGGACCGGCCCTGATGTCGAAGTGGGTCGGGGAGTCGGAAAAGGGGGTCCGGGAAATCTTTCACAAGGCGAGACAAGCGGCCCCCTGCATCATCTTCTTCGACGAAATAGACGCCCTCGTCCCGACCCGGAGCGCCGGGTCATCGGACTCCCACGTCTCGGAGCGGATCCTGAGCCAGTTCCTGGCCGAATTCGACGGGATCGACGAACTCCGGGGGGTTCTCGTCCTGGGGGCGACCAACCGCCTGGACATGCTGGACGCCGCAGTCCTCCGGCCGGGTAGATTCGACGACATCGTGGAAATGATGATGCCGGACGGGCAGGATCGGGAGGCGATCTTTGCCGTCCATCTCCGGCAGAAGCCCGTGTCCAAAGAGGTACAAACCGCCGCCCTGGGCTTGAAAACGGAAGGCTTCAGCGGGGCAGACATCGCCGCCGTCGCACGCAAGGCGGCCATGACGGCGGTGCGCCGCGCCGTTGCGACCCTGGAAAAAGGAGGGGCGGGAGAACCGGCTATCCTCATCCGGCAAGAAGATATCGAAGCGGCCATCGAGGAAGTGCTCAGGGGGATGGGATGAACCGGGGGATCTATCTTTTTTGTTTGACCCCCGCCTCCCCTATTCCGGAGATCGCCGGAACGGGGATTGACGGAGAGCATCCTCTTTTTGTTGAGGTCGTCGGAGAGGTCGCCGCCGTCCTTTCCGAGATTGATCTCGATGACTTCTCCGGCCCCGCCGCCCGGGAGAAGCTGGAAGATCTTGCCTGGGTGGCCCCCCGGGCGCTTCGTCACGAAGATGTCGTCATGGCCGCCATGGAGCGCGGCCCCGTCTTACCCGTCCGTTTCGGAACGGTGTTTTCTTCCCTGGCGGCGGCGACGGAACCACTGCGGCGGCGCCAGGACATCTTGAGGAAGTTTTTCCAGGATACGGGGGGTAAACAGGAGTGGACCATCAAGGGATATGTGAACCTGCCCCAGGCCCGGACACGGATGACGGCGGAGCGCCTGGTGGCGGAAAAGGAACAATTGGCGGAACTTTCTCCGGGGAAACGCTATTTTTTGGAGCAGAAAATCAAGGGAGCAGCAGATAAAAATGTGGCGGCCTGGCTGAAAGAGATGGCGCGCGATATCTTGACCAGTACCCGTGAGGAGTCAGTGGGGTTCAGTGAATGTCGCCTCCAGTCGCGGGAGGTCACCCGCAGGGACGAAGAGATGTTTTTTCACGGCGCCCTGCTCGTGCCTGACGGGTCCGTGGCGGCGCTGGAGGGTATGACGGAAAAATGGAACAAGCGCCATGAATCCCAGGGGCTCCAAATCGAGCTTTCCGGCCCCTGGCCGCCCTACCACTTCACTCCGGCGCTTTAGGAAGAAGGATCATGGCTTATCTGTTATACGGTATCGTGAAAGAATCCCTAATCAATGGGAATTTGACGGGTGTGAAAGGTAAACCTGTTATCTTTGTCGAAGCTCATGGCCTGTGCGCCGCCGTATCGGAGCTGGACGTCGAAGAGGGGGCGCCGCCAGTTGCCGAACTGCTCGCCTATGCCCAGGTGGTGGAGGCGCTCCATCGCCGCCAGGCGGTTGTCCCCATGAGATACGGGTGTTTCCTGAGCGGTATTCCGGCGATTCAGGACATCCTGAAGGCAAGACGGCGTCAATATGAAACCCTGCTTGCGGAACTGGCGGGCCATGTCGAAATGGGGATCCGGATCCTCCTTCCCGAAAAGGAGTGCGAAAATATCTCCCCGGATGGGACTACCTTGCCGGAGGCGGAACCATCGCTCAGTTCAGACGCACTTTCCATGACCGGGCCAGAAAAGGAGATCCCTGCCCCGGAAGCGACAACGGCGCAGACAAAGGAAGCACCTGCAATCAATGGCCGCGCCTATCTTGCCCTCCGGAAGGTCCATTACCGAATGCAGGAGGAGACCACCCAGGGTCGCCAGGCGCTTATGGATCGCTATATAAAGGCTTTTTCCGGACTTTACGCCCGACACCGGGCAGAAACGGATGCAAAAAAGGACGCTGTCGTCTTATCCCTTTATTTCCTGACGCCGGAAAGCAAGGTCAACCACTTCCGGGAAACCTTCGGGGATATGATGGCGGAAGGAAATGACGAGGCCATGCTGAGCGGCCCCTGGCCGCCGTATAATTTTGTAACCCCAACCCATCCCCACCCTAACCCTTCCCTTGAAGGGGAAGGGAAGTATAACGCAATGGATTCGGTAACATGAGAAGATTCATGAACATATATGGGTGTTTTCAGATGAAAGGAGAGGTTACCGATGGAAGACAAAACATCGATTGCAGCAGGACATGAACTTTCGGGACGGTACGAGCAGCTCTACACCATGCTCCTGGACGCCATCCCCTCGTCCGTCCTCCTGATCGATCAGCATTTGCGCATCGTCTCGGCGAATCGTAATTTTCTTGAAAAGGGACAGCGGACCCTCGCGAACACCATCGGCTACCGGCTGGAAGAGGTATTCCCCACCATCATCCTCGACCAAATGGATATTACCAAGCGCATCCGCCAGGTCATCGAAAGAAATCAACCGGCCAAAGGGGAGCGGATGACCTACCGCGCCCCCGGAGTGCCCATCCGCATCTATTACTACAGCATCCTGCCCTTCACCTGGCAGGGCCGGGTGGAAGGGGCGGTCCTCCTCATGGACGATGTGACGGAACAGGTACGCCTGAGCGAAGAGGTGCGGCGGGTGGAGCGGCATCTGGCGAGTATCGTGGAGAGCGCCAGCGACCTTGTCCTGTCCATAGACAGAAAAGGTAAGGTTTTAACGTGGAACACAGCAGCGGAAAGGCTTTCCGGTTATTCGGAGGCGGAGGTGCGGGAACGCTTGTTTACCGACTTCTGCGCCGATGAGGACCACAAGGAGATCAGAGAGATTTTTTTTCGTATCGATACCCGTAAGTACGCCCAGACGAAGGAGTGCCTCTTGCGGACCAGTAAGGAGATATCCATTCCCGTTTCCTGGGTTTTTTCCCCCCTGAAGGACAGCTACAATCAGACGGCGGGCGTCGTGGCGGTGGGCCGGGATTTGACGGAAAAACGTAAATTCGAGACGGAACTGCATCAATCACAGAAGTTTGCCGCCCTCGGGGTCATGGCGGGCGGCATCGCCCATGAAATCAGGAATCCCCTGGCCATCTGCTCGTCCGGCGCCCAGTTTCTTATGGAAGAGGACGGCACACCGGAGTTTCGCCGGGAGTGTGCGGAAAAGATCCACAAGGGCATCCAGCGGACCTCGGCCATCATCGAGAATCTCCTCAAATATTCTCATCCTTCCACCACGACCCGGACAACCCTGGTCAATCTTGCTTCCCTGATCAGGGAGACCCAGACCCTGGTAACCTATCACGCCAATATCCTCAAGATCGAAATCAATACCTCCTTTCCTCAAGAACCGGTTATGGTGGAAGGGGTGGCCACCCTGCTGCAACAGGTCTTCATGAATCTTTTCTTGAACGCCATGAATTCCATGCCCACCGGCGGGCGCCTCGGAATTGACGTGAAAATGATCCATTCGGAGGTATGGGTGCAGGTTACGGACACCGGTTGCGGCATCTCCCCCCGGGAAATCGGAAAGATCTTCGATCCTTTTTATACGACTTCCATTGTCGGAAAAGGGACCGGCCTCGGCCTGTCTCTCTGTTATTCCATCGTGAAGCAGCACCGGGGGACCATTGACGTGGAAAGCGTGGAAGGCCGGGGCAGCGTCTTTACGATAAAATTGCCGGTCCGTTATGGCGGAGGGGAACCATGAACGAAAAACACGCCCCGATTCTCGTTGTCGATGACGAGCCCGAAATGTGCTGGATTCTTGAAAATGTCATCCGCAAGGCGGGTTTTGCCAGCATGAAGGCCTTGAGCGCCCGGGAAGCAATTGCCCTGACGGAAAGCAATAAATTCGGCATGGCCTTTTTAGACGCCAAGCTGCCCGACGTTGACGGTCTCGAATTGGCCCGGCAGCTCCGCAAAACAAATGTCCATCTGCCCATCGTCATCGTTTCGGGCTATTTCTACCAGGACGACCTGACCATTGAGGGAGCCCTCCAGTCGGGGCTGATCACCGCCTTTGTCGGCAAGCCCTTCGATCACGATGAGATTGTGAGCATCATTACCCGCAACGCCTCCCGGTAGGGAAAGACCTCCCTTCATCACGGGAATGAATTCCATAGCCATGATTCCCTAATTGCCGCCAAGATAGGGCCGGCCTCCCGATTTTTATATTCTGAACGCATTCGTGACGACATTGAAAAGAATAACTTCCTCCCTCCCCTTCAAGGGGATGGCTGGGATGAGAATGGGTTAAGATCTCGTAATAACAACATAAACCCCACCCTCTCCCTAATCCTCTCCCTGAGGGAGAGAGAATTTTAGAACTTTTTGCGACCTAAGCCTGTCACGGCGGATACGTTCCCGGAGGGCTGGCATACATGTTGCGTATAGACAAACCAGGCATGCCTAAACAACAAAAACAAGGAGGAATTAGCGATGGCCAAGGTTCAGAAATCAACGGATTCATCGAGTCTGGCGGAAGTTGTCGACCGGATCCTCGACAAGGGTATCGTGATCGATGCCTGGGTGAAAGTATCTCTGGTTGGTATCGAGTTGCTTTCCATCGAGGCGAGGGTGGTTATTGCTTCGGTCGAGACGTATCTCAAATACGCCGAGGCGATTGGTCTGACAGCCAGTGCAGCCGCTCCGGCCTAAGACTTAAGATACAAGGATACCCATGGGGCGGGGCATGTGGAATGCTCCCGCCTTGCATGGGTCTTCCCGTATCTGGAGAAAGTGAAGGAGAATCATCATGGGCAATTTGACCGACGACATGACCCGTTTACGCGGGGAGGTTGACGCCCTGCGGAGTGATCGGGGTGCGCTGATGCAGGAACTGGCGCGCGGGGCCAAGGAACTGGCCTCCACGGTTTCAGCCATGCAGGCTGATTTTGCCGCCGCCCACACCGCAATGGCCAGGAAGACCAGGAGAGAGCGGGCCTCGTACGTAGCGAAAATAAAGAAGCAGGTCGGCAGGATGAGAAAAGAAAACGCCTCCGATCTTGCGGGCGCCGCTCGTGCCTGGTTCGGTAAAGCAAAATAAAACGATAACAACACAAGAAGGAGGAATTAGCGATGGCCAAGGTTCAGAAATCAACAGATTCATCGAGTTTGGCAGAAGTTGTTGACCGGATCCTCGACAAGGGTATCGTGATCGATGCCTGGGTGAAGGTATCCCTGGTTGGCATCGAACTGCTTTCCATCGAAGCGAGAGTAGTTATTGCTTCGGTTGAGACATATCTCAAATACGCCGAGGCGATTGGTCTGACAGCCAGTGCAGCGGCTCCGGCATAAGCCTTACCTGAATGAGGGATACCCGTGGGGCGGGGCTGCTTTTGTAGACCGCCTTTCATGGGTATTCCGGTTTCGGGGGAAGATGAAGGAGAATCATCATGGGTAATCTGACCGATGATATGACCCGTTTACGCGGGGAGGTTGACGCCCTGCGGAGCACGCGCGGGGCGCTGATGCAGGAATTAGCGCGCGGGGCCAGTGATCTGGCCACGGCTGTCGCCGCCATGCGGGCCGACTTTACTGCCGCTCATACGGCGATGGCAAAAAAGACGGGCGAGGAGCGGGAGGCTTTCGTAGCCGCCGTGATCAGCGAGGTGAACACCCTGCTGGGCGCCTTTTCCAGAGACCGGGACGATATGGCTCGGAAGGGAAGACATGACCGGGGAATCTTCCTGACAGAAATGAGAAGACAGGTTGCGGGCATATGCAAAGAGACGGCGGACGATATGATGGGGGCCCGACTTGCCTGGCGCGGCCAGAGTCCCCGGAAGTCCCGTTCCGTGCAACTGAAAAAGGAACCGGAGGTCGCGGCGCCTGTGACGCCGCCGCGGGAAGAAACGATAAAGAAGGCGGTCGCAGCGCCTGAGTTCAAGGCGGAGAAGCCGCCGGTCGCCTTCAAGGAACCACTGAAAAAAGAAGAAGAAAAAAAGACGGCAGCGGCGCCAAAACCTCCGGCAGTCGAACCCCCGCAGGTCAAAATGCCGCCCCCCGTCTTTGCCGCTCCGGAGGCGCCGAAACAGAAAGAGAAGAACTGGCGGGATGAAAAGCCCGCCAAGACAGCAACCAAGGGGAAACGGGGCAAGAAATAGCGAAATACCCTGCCCGGCTTACAGCGCCCGGGCAGTTCCTGAGTAAGATGTTATTTGAGGGGTTGACATGAAGAAAGTGCGTCCGCGCCGGGATCCGGTGGTATTTGAGGAACTTGTTTGCGCCTTTTGCCGTGGCCGCGGCAGAGACCCCTTCGATATCATGTCATCCCTTTCCACCTGCTGCGTTTGCGGGGGAAGCGGTAAAGTACTTGTCCAGGCGCCGGCCGTCGCCTGCGCCCATTGCCAGGGGACAGGGGCCGTCAAGACCCTTACCTGTACAACCTGCGGCGGCAGGGGCTCTGTCTCCCGGCCTTTGCAGCCGACTGTCTCTTGTCCTGTATGTAAAGGTTCGGGTGATGACGCCTCGGCCCCGGCAATGGCCTGTCTGAAGTGCAGGGGGAAAGGATGGATTATTGAACAAGTCAGAAAGGGGAAGAGAGTTCATGAGTAAGAATGCCGTAAGAGTCGTCAGCACATCAACAGTACGCGAATCGGCAGGGGAAGACAGTGTGCAGCCTGAAGCCAGCGACGCCTTTGTTTTGTCTCCCTATGTGGAACAGGTCACCCAGCGGGCCCTGGCCTATCTGGTGGCCGGTTATCCCGTCCATTTCTCCGGGGTGGCGGGAACGGGAAAGACGACCCTCGCCTTCCATGTGGCCTCCAAGCTCGGTCGTCCTGTCACTCTGGTGCACGGGGACGATGAATTCGGCAGTTCCGATCTCGTGGGCAAGGACTCCGGTTACCGGAAAAACAAAGTTGTCGACAATTATATCCACTCCGTCCTGAAGACGGAGGAAGAAATGAAAAACCTCTGGGTGGACAACCGGTTGACCACGGCCTGCGAGCGCGGGGAAATCCTCATTTACGATGAATTTAACAGGTCCCGGCCGGAAGCGAACAACGCGCTCTTGAGCGTCCTTTCCGAGGGGATTCTGAACCTGCCGAAACTGCGCCGCTCCGGGGAGGGATACATGTCCGTGCACCCGGAGTTCCGGGCGATCTTTACCTCCAATCCCGAAGAATACGCCGGGGTCCACAAGACCCAGGATGCCCTGATGGACCGCCTGATCACCATCCAGTTGGAACACTATGACCGGGATACGGAGATCCTGATCGTCACGAGAAAATCGGGGCTCCCCCGGGAAGACGCCGAGCGGATCGTGGATATTGTCCGAGAATTGAGGAGTTTCGGGGTGAACAACAACCGTCCGACTATCCGGGCGGGGATCGCCATCGGCCGGATCCTTGCTTCTCAGAACCGGCGCGCCAATGGAGGAGATATGTTTTTTCAAATGGTATGCCGGGATGTCCTGGCCACGGATACCGCCAAGATCACCCGGGGCGGCCAACCGGTTATGATGCAGAAGGTGGAAGAAGTTATCCACAAGATCTGCGGACCCGCAAGGCCGGCCGGGGAGAAAGGTAAAGAGGTTCGCCAATGACAAAAAGAATCATGAGAGGCGTGCAGGACATCAGGACGCTCTCCGGCCGTGCGGATGACGGCACTATTCCTTACAAGGCCTATATGAAGCTCAGCATTCTCGAGATGGAAAGATTCCGCCGGGGGAAGGAAAGACAGAGCGCCCTGGAAAGGGTGCAAAAGATTGATCAGCGCTTTAAGGACATCGAAGCGGCAAGGCAGGAGATCTTCGGCGCTATGGAAGCCAAAGGCGTTCGCCGGCCTGTCCCCGGACCGAAAGGGCCGGAGGAACCGACGGAGGCGCCAAGGACAACGACGGGGCCGTTCAAGATCCGCTATTGAAAACGTCCGGATTCCCCCGTATCAAGTACGGGGCAGGCTGTATGTCAAGCCCGGAATGACGCTTTCGAAATAAGGAGGGAAGCCGATGCTGACCATTTATGATTCACACCACATTCCGACGAACCGCTGCGTGCCGGGTCACCGGGCCTGCCGGACCAATACAGGTTTTTTCCTGGGCGCCGGGGAAGCGCGGCGCGTCCAACACGAGATCATCGCCCTGATCAACCGGAGGTTCCGTTTTACCTGGCTGGTAGGGCAGTGGAAAAGGCATGAAGGAATAGTTAAAAGCCAAGGCGCGGCCTGCCGGGGATAGCCGTTGCGCCTGAATCCGCACGGTAAGGTTGAAAAGGAGAAACGCTAATGAAAATAAACTGCTTATCCTGTGGTCATACCGTCGATCTCGATGATGCCTACAGTGATTATGAGGGCCAGGTCAAGTGCTATACCTGCAGCGCCCTCTTGGAAGTCAAGTTGAGCGACAGCCTTATCAAATCGGTGAAATTATATAGGCAGGCAGGCGGCGCTGCCGAGACATAAACTGCATAGAGGAAGCACAGGGGGGACGTCAGTATGGGCGGCAAAGCAACGAAAAATGAGGGGAAATATTTGTACGCCATCATCCCGACCACAGGGGAACGTGAGTACGGCGAAATCGGCATCGATGGGGAACGTGTCTATCTTATTGCAGACGGCCAAGTCGGCGCCGTCGTCAGCAACTTCAGCAACGGGAAGATTCGCCCCGAACGCCGCCATATCGCAGCGCACCAGGGTGTCCTCAAACGCCTTATGGAAGAAGAGACCCCCCTGCCCATCACTTTCGGCGTCATCGCTGAGGGGGCGAAGGAGATCAAACGGATCCTGTCCTTGAATCGGAAACCATTCGCCGAGCAGCTTCACCGCGTTCATGGCAAGGTGGAGATGGGACTGCGGGTTGCATGGGATGTGCCGAATATTTTTGAGTATTTTGTTAACACCCACGCCGAGATTCGGGCGGCGCGGGACCAGTTCTTAGGGAAAAGCCGTGTCCCAACCCAGGAAGACAAGATCGAGGTCGGACGTCTCTTCGACCGGGTCCTCCAGGAAGATCGGGAGGAACACACCGAAAGGGTCGAGGAGATCCTGTCTCCCTGCTGTTTCGAAATCAAACGGAATATCTCCCGGAGCGAACGGGAGGTTATGAATCTAGCCTGTCTGGTAGCGCGGGAGGCGATGGATAAGGAATTCGAGGCCGCCATATTTGAGGCCGCGCGCGGGTTCGACAACAATTTTGCCTTCGATTTCAACGGCCCCTGGGCGCCGCACAATTTTGTGGACGTGGAACTCCTCTCCTGAAAACCCTTCACTGATCTATGAGCCACGCCTTACAGGCGTGGAACTGCGATGGGAGGCAAGGGGGAAACGCCCCTCTTGCCGTGGGCGAGTTCACTGAAAAGGACGCCCGGCCGTCCAGAGTCATAGGGAGAGAGCTTTTTTCACCGGAATGACATATTCGGTAGAAATTCAAAGCTCATAGGGAGTGTTTAGATGTTCCTGATCGATGACGTCCTACTTTTCCCTGTCCGCAGCCTCCTCTGGGTCTTCAAAGAGATCCATCACGCCGTCGAGGCAGAACAGGCCAACGAGGCGGACGCCATCACGGCCAAACTCAGCGAACTATACATGATGTTAGAGACGGGACAGATGACGGAAGCGGAATTTGACGCTGCCGAGAAGACCCTCCTCGACCGTCTCGACGCCATCAGGGAAGGTGAAGACAACGGGGAAAAAGAAGACGACGGCAGCGATGAAGAGGAAGAGATGGTGGCGATACGTAAGAAGCGGTAAGCCACTGGATGCCGGGTCAGGCCCGGAATGACGTTGGGGAAGACAATGATATCATCCGGGGGTCAATGATTGATGCGCAGCGTGTCAGGGAAACCGGGGTTTTTGACCGATGTAAACATGCAACTCCTGCTCTTCGGCGGCAAGGGCGGCGTCGGGAAAACCACGGCCGCGGCGGCGACGGCACTCCATCTTGCGAGCCTTTATCCCGAGAAATCCCTGCTCCTGGTCTCCACCGATCCCGCCCATTCCCTGGCGGACAGCTTTGCCGGGGCGGCCCCTCCTGTCAATCTTCAGGTCATGGAACTCGACGCCCAAGCCTATCTCACCGATTTCAAAGAAAAGAACCGGCAACGACTCATGGAAATAGCCTCCCGGGGCACCTTCCTGGATGAAGAGGACATCAACCGTTTCCTGGAGCTTTCCCTGCCGGGGATGGATGAACTCATGGCCTTCCTGGAGATCAGCCGCTGGGTCAAGGAGGATACATATAGCGGGATCATCATGGATACGGCCCCGACGGGGCATACCCTGCGCCTCATGGCGATGCCCGACCTGATCCGGAAATGGCTGGAGGCCCTGGACGCCCTTCTGGCCAAGCATCGCTACATGAAAAAGATCTTCCACGGAACCTATCAGCGGGACGACCTCGACAACTTCATCGAAGGACTCGCCGCCTCCGTCAAGGAGATGGAAAAACTCCTCAAGGATCACAAGCGCTGCCGCTTTATCCCGGTCATGCTGGCCGAGACCCTGAGCATCGAAGAGACGCTGGATCTGGTGCGGGAATTGCGGCGCCTCGGCATCGGCGTCGTGGATGTGGTTGTCAACCGCCTGTATCCGGAAAGTACCTGCCTGCTCTGCCGCCATATCCGCACCCGCCAGTTGCAGGAACTGGCCCGCATCTTCGGGGAACCGGTTTTTTCCAAGCTCCGCCTCTGGGGGGTCCCCATGTATTCCGAGGAAATAAGAGGCGTGGAATCGCTGCGGTCCTTCTGGGCAGGGTTGACGAAAGTGGCGCCGTCCCCTCCGGAAGAAGATAGCCGATTATCCCTGCCACCGGTGATGCCACAAGTAGATACCCCCCCTCCCCTGCCGCCGCCGGGTATGGAGATGCTCGTTTTTGCAGGAAAAGGCGGGGTCGGCAAGACCACCCTGGCCTGCGCCACGGCCCTGCGTCTGGCCCGTGCCTATACAGAAAAGCGAATCCTCCTTTTTTCCGCCGATCCCGCCCATTCCCTTGCCGATTGTCTGGACATGCCCGTCGGCCCGGAGCCGCAACCGGCGGCCCCGGGATTGTGGGTGATGGAGGTGGATGCCACCGCCGATTTCGTAGCCCTGAAAAACCAGTATCGGAAAGAGATTACGCAATTTCTGAGCCGGATTCTGCCCAATCTCGATCTGACCTTTGATCGGGAAGTCATGGAACGGATCATGGATCTGTCGCCCCCCGGCATCGACGAACTGATGGCCCTGGCGGCGGTGATGGATTACCTGACCCCGAAGAGCTACGATCTCCTGGTCCTGGACGCCGCGCCGACGGGGCATTTGATCAGGCTTCTCGAACTACCTGAAATCATTGAAGATTGGTTGAAGGCGGTCTTCGGTATCTTCCTGAAGTATCGGAAGATCTTCCGGTTGCCGGGGACCACCCAACGTCTGGTCGGGATATCCAAGGACCTGAAACGCCTGCGGGCGATCCTGCGCGACCCGTCCCGGGCGGCCCTCTCCGCGGTCAGTATTCTCACGGAGATGTCCTTTGCCGAGACGACGGATCTTGTCGCCGCCTGCGGGCGCCTGGAGATCCCGGTTCCCTGTCTGTTTTTGAACATGGCGACAACCGCCGGCCCCGATCCCCTCTGCGCGTCCCTTTTCCAGCGGGAGTCCGCCGTCCGGGAAAAATTTGCTGCGGGTTTCCCCAATATCCGGCAAACAGTGGTGTATCATCAGAGCAATCCCCGGGGAATCGAAAATCTCGAGGCCTTGGGAGAAATCCTGTATGGTCCTCTAAATAATGCGGTCACGAAAAATCGTCATTCCCGCGCAGGCGGGAATCCAGGGTTCAAAACACTGGATTATGAACATTAAACTTCGATTTATGAACATTAATCTTCGATTTCCGGGTCAAGCCCTGGATGACAGAAAGTAAGGTGCAATATGCCTGATTATGCCCTGGATGAAAAAGAACATATCAGTCTTTGCGAGGTCTTGGACCGGGTCCTCAACAAGGGGGCCGTAATCGTCGGTGATGTCATGATCTCGGTTGCCGATGTTGATCTCATTTACCTGGGCCTGCAGGTCATTCTGACCTCCGTGGAAACGGCCCGGCGGGAGGAGGGATTGGCATTATGACAAACGGTGCAAATCCGTATGATCAGTCTCCGGAAGGGTCAAGAGTGGAGTCCCCGGTGTTAGGCGACTTTGTACGGACGATGACGCCCCGGCGCGACGGGCAACCGGCCGGAAGGGAGGGACATCCGTCCCGGACCGAGTTGCTAACGCCTTGGAATAGCAGGCGGATGTCAAGGCGCGACGGTTGCACGCCCCGGCGCCTTAACCTCGACCATGAAAAAACGAAAAACGGCCTGGCCCAACTGGTGCTGACGGTGATCAAGCTCCTCCATGAACTGCTGGAGAAACAGGCGCTACGCCGGATTGACGGGGGCGGTCTTACGGATGAAGAGATCGAACGGCTCGGGTTCACCCTGATGCGTCAGTCCGAGGAAATCACGAGGATCAGCCGCGAATTCGGTCTTAAAGATGACGATTTAAATCTCGACCTGGGCCCCTTGGGGAAGCTTTTATAGGAGGAGGAAAAGAAAATGGCAGTCCAACGTAGCGCGCGACATTCCCTGGAAAGCACGAATTTGGCGGATCTTCTGGAAAGGATCCTGGACAAAGGCATCGTCATCGCCGGCGATATCCGAATCAACCTGGTCGATGTGGAGCTCTTGACGATCCAGATCCGCCTTGTCATCTGCTCCGTCGATAAGGCCAAGGAGATGGGCATGGACTGGTGGGTGAACAACCCCGCTTTCTGTTCCCGGGCCAAGAACCAACAGGCGTTGCCGGAGGCGATGGACCGGCTCGAAGAACGCCTCGCCCGGATCGAGACCTCCCTGGCCGCCGGGGCAAAGTAACAAAGCTGAGAAAAATATAGAACAAGGGAGGATCACTTCGCGTAAATTATTGATAATAATGCCTGTCTGATTCATTAAGCTTGATCGCTTGCCTGTCGTGAGCCCTTTGAAAAAGGTTACCGCTTTGTCATTCAAACCATTCAACGCGAAATTCAAGGGTCTCGAGAAAAGGAGGTATTCCTGTGTCCATAAGACTTTTGTTGCTGATGATATTTATAGTTCTTCTTTTTCCCATCGTCCTTTCTTTCGGAAGAAGCATCCCCCCTCTTGAAGTGGAAAAGAGAGACCCGATAATGGAAGCGTCACGGTATTCACTTATGCACCGGGGCGCTCCTGAAGACCAGATTGAAACATTATCCAGGGCCGTGACGAATGCCTGCAAAACTTCCCATCGCCGGATCTCTCCGGCGCTTGTTGTAAGTTTGATAGACACAGAGTCCGGTTTTAAAAAGGATGCGGTGTCATCCGACGGGTATATGGGTCTGATGCAGACGCCCTGGGCGAGCACCAAGTGGCTTGACGTCGATATCTTGCTGGGGGTCAGAATTCTGGAAGATAAACTACGGATTGCCAATAATAATCTTCCGTTGGCGCTCGCCCTCTACAAGGGGGGAAATAATCGTTTAGCCCATAGAAGGGCTCGAGAAACTCTAAGAATTTACCATGACTTGTCAAAGGCTGTTGCAAAAAAGAGCAGTTTGATCGAATTTAAGCACCGGGCTGGTGAAGGCGCCATGATTCCCGGTTTCTTGAAATCAGGCGCGGATATTAATCTTCAACTGGTCATGGCCTACGCCCTGATCATTCTTATGATCGGGGCCGCATTGGGATTCCGGGGTGCAAAGTGGTGGGATAATTTTCGCCGCGCCCGTTGTAAAAATAAAAAAGACAAAAAAATAGAAAACCCATTATGGCGTCCCCAGATTACCCCCGGCATGATTGCCCCCTAAGCCGATCGACCCATAGGGATACCTGAAAAAGATCGGGGAGTGGCTGAAAAGATAATGGAAGGCTTTATGCAGAAGATACTGGCGATTGACGACAAAATGGACAATCTGGCTACGCTGTCGGCCTTGCTGAAAAATCTGATGCCCGGCTGCGCAGTGATCACTGCCCAATCCGGGATGGAGGGGATAGAGAAGGCCCGGGCCGAATTACCGGATGCCATTTTGCTGGATGTAAATATGCCGGAGATGAACGGCTTTGAAACCTGCCGGAGACTGATGTCCGATGAAAGGACAAAGCACATCCCGGCGATTATGATTACGGCCATAAAAACAGACCAGCAGCGCCGAAGCAAGGGACTGGATATTGGCGCCAATGCCTTTCTGGCCAAGCCGATTGACGAGGATGAACTGTTTTCACAGCTCCAGGTCGCCCTCCGGATCAAGAAAGCGGAGGATGCCCTGCGGGAGGAAAGGAAATCATTGGAAAGAACGGTTCAGGAAAGGACAGCCGCCCTGCGCCAGAGCGAAGAAAAATATCGGGAAATCATCGAAAATATGCAAGAGGGCTATCATGAAGTAGACATCAAAGGTAACTTTACGTTCTTCAACGAATCGATGTGCAAGATCATGGGCTATGAGAGGGAAGAACTGTTAGGGATGAATAACCGTCAATATGCGGATGAAGAAAATACCCGCAAGGTTTATCAAGTCTACAATCGGGTCTACCAAACCGGCGAATCGGCAAAGAACTTTGAGTGGCAGATTATCAGGAAGGACGGGGATCGCAGGGATATCGATGTTTCCATATCACTCATCAAGGATACGGATGGTCATCCCACCGGATTCCGGGGCATCGTGCGCGACATCACCGACCGCAAACGGGCGGAGGAAAAACTCAAAAATACCCTTGAGAGTCTCAGGAAGGCGGTCAACACGACCATCCAGGTCATGGTATCAGCCGTGGAAACAAGAGATCCCTATACCGCCGGTCATCAGATGCGGTCTACGGACCTTGCCCGCGCTATTGCCGTGGAAATGGGAATACAGCAGGAGAAAATCGATGGCATCTGCATGGCCGGTTCGATCCATGACATCGGGAAACTATCCATACCTGCCGAGATATTATCCAAGCCGACGGAACTGTCTGAAATCGAATATTTACTTATTAAAGAACATTCCCTGAGAGGATACGAAATCCTCAAGGATGTGGAGTCTCCCTGGCCTCTGGCGGAAATTGTCCTTCAGCACCATGAACGGCTGGACGGCTCCGGCTATCCCCGGGGGCTCAAGGGGGAAGAAATCCTTATGGAAGCTCGCATCCTCGCCGTGGCTGATGTGGTGGAATCCATGGCGTCCCACCGGCCCTACCGTGCGGGACTGGGAATTGACACCTCCCTGGAGGAGATTGAGAAAAATAGAGGAATCCTTTACGACGAGGCGGTTGTGGATACCTGTCTAAGATTGTTTCGGGAAAAGGGTTTTCAACTGGCGGGGATCTGATTTAAATGGTTATCACCACTCTAATTTATTTGTAGTTGCCGAGACCATGATATCGCAGAAAAATATTTGTCGCGTAACGCTATCAAGTAAGATTGCTGCTGGGGGGCGTATCCGGAGCTTCCTGTTCCTCGCCCGTCTCCTCCGGGGTCCAGTTCATGTCCTGAAGCACGCCATTGATCGTCCTGCGAACGCCTAACATGGCGTTCACGAGATCGCTCCGATCGTCTTCCGACCATTCCCGCCAGGGCAGGTCCATCAGCTCACCGGAAAGGTTATCGGTTTTCACTATGAGGCCGCGTTCTTTGGTAAGTCTTGGTTTCCGTCCGGCCGGTTGATTTACCTTTGCGGCACTGTTCATATAGCTCTGAAACTTCCGGCGCATACTTTTTTCCGTCTTCATCTTCGCCACCCCCAGCAGGACGGATCTGGGGATACTCGCATTGGTCCGGCAGGCGTTGCGGATGTCCTCCGGGAGCTTGTTCAAGGTCAGGCTGTCGGATACAATCGGTTGCGTCTTGCCGATAGCTTCGGCCAGTTGATATTGGTTCATGGCGTATTCCTTCATCAGGGCCGCCATCTCCTCCGCCTCATCCACGGGAAGCAGGTTTTCCCGCTGGAGATTCTCGACGAAACCCTGGAGACGCGTGTCGCCGTCGGTGAAGGTACCGGCGATTTCCATCAACCCCGCCTTTTTCGCCGCCTGGACGCGGCGATGGCCGTCAACGATGACCGGGAGCGCCTCTTCGTTCTGGCGGAACTGGATGGGCGTCAGCACCCCCAGCTTTTGAATGGAAGCGGCAAGCTCATTCAAGGAGATGGGGTCCAGGTACTTTCTTGCCTGGTGGGGATCTTGCTGGAGATCGGAGAGCTTCATTTTGTAAAGTCGTCCCTTGACGTAGGTAGCGGCCATGTGCAGATTCCTCCTTTTGCGAAATCGTTAAACACCGATAAGGTATATACGGATTTGTAAATGTCAAGTTTGATGGGAGCAGGACGATGAAAATCCGCTCATCGGAAAAAGATCGAAATCATATCAAGGTTAACTATATGATATTATTAAGCGAAAACGGACCCTGCGGGGATAATTGAGGATTTGACGATGTTGTCGTAATATTATTTTATATCAAGCACTTAGAAATGGCTGGGGACAAGGATAATCCGGGGACACCATCTTAGTTTTTAGATAATTATTATTTGACACATTAAAAATTATCGGGTAAAAGATAATTCATGATATACGAACGAGGCATAAACAGGCTTATCCGGGCCAATATGGACAATGACTACATCTGCGTCATTGTCGGCTCCCGGCAGACGGGCAAGACTACGATCCTGCGGATGCTCCTTTCCGAAGCAAAGGAAACCGATCGTCCTGCTTACTTCATCAATCTGGAAAACCTTGAATTTCTTTCCCTTTTCAATCAGTCGCCGGAGAATCTCTTCAAGGTCGTGCCGAGGCCGTCGGGAACGGGAATTATGATCGTCTTCATTGATGAGATTCAATATCTGGACAATCCCACCAATTTTCTCAAATATCTTTATGACGCCTACGGGAAGGTGCTGAAGCTTGTTGTTACCGGCTCGTCGGCGTTTTATATTGACGAAAAGTTTACCGACTCCCTTGCCGGACGCAAGCGCGTCTTTACTCTCTACCCCCTGAGTTTTCATGAATTTCTCCTCTTCAAAGGGAGAAATGACCTCGGCGATTATCTGCCGCAAACCTTTCACACGGATAATTTTCACCTGCTCCAAGAACTGCCGCTCATTTACCGAAATGATCTGGCGCCGCTGTTTTCCGATTATGCCCGTTTTGGCGGCTATCCCCGCGTTGTTTTAGCGGCAACGGAGGACGAAAAGAAAGCCGTTCTTGAGGACCTCGTTCATTCCGGTGTGAAGAAGGACGTCCTGGAATCGGGGGTAAAGAATCCTCAGAAATACTATGACTTGTATAAAGTCCTCTGCTCTCGGGCCGGAGCGCTGGTGAATCGCAGCGAACTGTCCAAAACCATCCAGCTCTCCCTGCCGGCCGTCGAGCGCTATCTGTACGTTATGCAGAAGTCCTTTCACCTGACCCTGATCAGGTCTTTTCACCACAATATCCGGAAAGAAATCGTCAAGTTGCCAAAGGCTTACCTGCTCGACACCGGTATCAGGAACTATCTCCTGGGGAATTTCAGTGATTTTGCTCTCCGCGCCGACAAGGGGTCTTTCTTAGAAAGCATTGCCTTCCGGCAATTTCTGAACCGCTTCCCCTTGGACGACATCAAATTCTGGAGAACCCAAGACAAAAATGAACTGGACTTCGTAATTCAGGATCGCCTCGCTTTCGAGGTTAAGGTTACCCCAGAGAGCTTCTCATTGGCTAAATACTCAAATTTCATCGGCAAGAACCCGAATATTCCCGTGAACATAGTCGCCTATGACCGGGTGGAAGACAAGGGCCGCTACCAGATCTGGCCGGTTTGGGGCATTTAATCTGGGGACGCCATACTATTTTTTTCACGAGCTAAGTTTATGGTAACGGGAGGCTTGCAAGGGAATGAAACTCAGCGGCAAAGACTTCGATCGGGCTGTGAAACGGGCCATCAACCGCATTCCAAAAGAAATCCGCACCCGCCTGGATAATATCGTGATTTCCGTACAGCCACGGCCATCCCGTGCCATGATCAGAGAACTCGCCCTGTCGCCCGACGACCCGCCCTTCGGCGTCTATTGGGGTATTTCCTTGCCGGAGCGGTCGGAAACCAACCCGCCCCTCTTCCCGGATACCATTTTCATCTTTCAGGAACCCCTGGAAGATGCCTGCCGAAGCTTGGCGGAATTAGAGGAGGAGATCGAAATTACCGTCGTCCATGAAATCGCCCATTTCCTCGGCATGACGGAAGAACAGCTCGCGGCGCTGGGATATGAATAGAAAGAAAAGGTGATTCGGATTCCAAGGCAAAGATGAAATCGAGGCGGCAAGGAAGAGGCGATGCAGGCGTATATGGCAATACGTCGAGGAGCCGATGACAAAGCCAACGATGATAGCGCTTTGCTTTGGAATCCGAATAAGAAAGGCGGGGTAAACGAACAATGCATTTACCCCGCCTCTTATCTGGCGGAGAGAGGGGGATTCGAACCCCCGGTACACTTTTGGGCGTACACACGATTTCCAGTCGTGCCCTTTCGGCCTCTCAGGCATCTCTCCGGGTCTTCTATGACAAACTCGCAAAAAATTCCCAAATCCACTCTCTCAGGAAGAGGGTTAGGGTGGGGACAAATTTCTTTTTGCGAAATCGCTATTCTTCTGCAAATTATTTTAGTGGCGGAGAGAGGGGGATTCGAACCCCCGTGGGAGCTTTTGGCCCCCAAATCGATTTCGAGTCGATCCCGTTACGACCACTTCGGTACCTCTCCGCATGGAGCTTTCCCTATTCGAAGCGGTGCGGGTTATAACCTCTTTTGCTGAAAAAAGCTACTCAAAATTTCGGCACACCGTTCTTCCATAACACCTCCGGCAAAATCCACGCTATGATTCAGGCGCGTATCCGCGAAGACGCGGCCCACGGAAACAATGGCGCCCCCCTTGGAATCCCTCGCTCCGAAGACGACCCTGCTGATGCGGGCGTGAATGATGGCGCCAGCACACATGAAACAGGGCTCCAGGGTCACATACAACGTCGTTCCCGACAGCCGGTAATTACCCGCATGCCGGGCCGCGGCGCGGATGGCAAGGATCTCGGCATGGGCCGTTGGATCGTTCAAGGCGATGGGGCGGTTGTGGGCCCGGGCAATAACCTGGTCATCGCTAACGATAAGCGCTCCGACCGGGACCTCCCCTTCACGAGCGGCAGCGGCCGCCTCCGCCAGGGCCAGGGCCATGTAGCGCGCGTCCGCCTCCCCATGCGGCGTCATCGTCGTCCCAGAGCCTGTGTAATTATCAGCGCTTTGCGTCATTGTTAGATAAAGGGCTATTTCTTCATTTTTATTGATTTATTCTTCCGTGTTGCTTTATGGTGATCCCATGAAGCCTTTCTGGAAATCTAACCGGTTGCCGCTGCAAAAGACCTTTATCACGGCCATCCTGATTTCCCTTGCCTCACATGTACTGGTCCTTTCCATGCCTATCATCGGGGATAAACCGTCTCCCCGACCGCAGAGCGGCAGTCTGCTGACCGTACATCTGACCGAACCCATTCCTGCTCCTGAGGAAAAGGACGACAAGAAAGAACCGGTTACGGTAAAGAAACAACCGGCAGCAACTACCGAGACAGTTGCCAGGGAAGACACCGTTAATCTGGGGAGCGAGGACGGCCGTTACCGCTCCTATCTTCTCAAGATCCGGAAGCGGATTGAAAACCGCTGGAAATACCCCCCAGCCGCTCTCCAGAAGAAGGAAAAAGGCACAGCAACGATTAGATTTTCCATCGATAAAAATGGGGTTTTATCCTCTCAAGAGGTTGTTTCTTCTTCCGGTTCACAACTTCTTGATGAATATACCCTTTCGGTCATTCGCGCCGCTGCGCCCTATGATCGCCTGCCCGGAGACATGGATCTCTCCAAACTCCACATCGTGGCTGTGTTCCATTACCGGTTGGCGGAGTAATGATCAAAGGTCGGAAAGCAAAGCCGTCAAGCGCCGGTTCAGTTCGAGGAGTCGTTCTCTGACCTCCGACTGCTCCGCCCATCCTTTCGCCTCAATCCGCGCCTGTCGTTCCCGGAGCTGCTTCAGGCGATTGTCCATATCCAGAATGATAAAATTCCAGTCAATCCGGGGAACAGCCTGTTCCGGAGCGGCCACGCGCCCGATCGCTTCCCCCGGCTTCAAGGTTATTTCCTCGAGATAGTCGGGAATGGTTACGGGAAAGCCATAACGTTCGTGGATCAAGCCCGCAAGGGTCTGCTGTGCCGAGTATTCACCGTGAACGAGAAAGACCTGCAAGGCTTGCGACCGGAAATGCCCTACCCATTCCATGAGCTGACTCTGCCCGGCGTGAGCGGAAAAACCGTTAATGGTAAAAAGGCGCGCCTTGACCGCTACATCTTCATTAAAGATTCTGATCATCCTGGCCCCGTCCACGATGCGCCGCCCCGTGGTTCCCTGGGCCTGAAAACCCACAAAGACAATGCTGGCCCCTTCCCGCCAGAGGTTGTGGCGGAGGTGATGACGAATCCGGCCCGCATTGGCCATGCCGCTTGCCGAAACAACCACGGCCGGCCCTGCGGAAGTGTTTATTTTCATGGACTCCTCGGTACTGCGGGTAAAATGGAGCTGTGGAAAGGTCAGGGGGTCTTCTCCTTTTTTGAGAAGGCCCCTGGCCTCTTCATCAAAATAGTTGGTATATTTTCGGAAGATCTCCGTCGCCTGGGTGGCCAGCGGGCTGTCCACGTAAACAGGCATCTCCTTGGGCAGGCGGCCATCCCTGTCCAACAGATGGAGGCAGTAAAGCAATTCCTGGGTTCTTTCCACGGCAAAGGACGGGATAATTACCTTTTCCCCGTGACCGTAACTGTAAGCGATGGCCTCCGCCAGTTCGTTGAGGCTGTCCGTCTCGTTCTTGTGATCCCGGTTGCCGTAGGTGGACTCCATAAAAAGATAATCCGCCGTCTCGATCACCGTGGGATCCTTGATGATGAGCTGGGCGGGTCGGCCTACATCTCCGGAAAAGACGAGTTTCGATACCTTCCCGTTTTCCGCTACCTCTAATTCCAGGATGGAGGCACCGAGGATATGACCGGCGTCGCGGAAGGTGGCCGTCAAACCGGCAAAAGGCGTTAGCGGCTGATCATAGTCAATCGCCTTGAAATACCGGGTAACTTCTTCAGCGTCCTTCCGGGTGTAGAGGGGTTCCACATCATTCTCGCCATCGCCATGACGAAGACGCTTGCGAATTTTCCATTGGGCCTCCATCTCCTGAATGTGGGCGCTGTCCAGAAGCAGGATTTTCAAGAGATCAAGCGTCGGGGGCGTTGCATAGATCGATCCGCGGAAGCCTTCCTTGACAATCCGGGGCAACAGACCGGCGTGATCGATATGGGCGTGGGTCATGAGAATGCATTCTATTTTTGCGGCGTCATATATCTTCGTCTCCCAATTGCGCTTCTCGATCTCCCCATTGCCTTGATGCATCCCGCAGTCAATGGCGAAGCGGTGTCCCCCTGTCTCAATGATGAAGCAGGAACCCGTCACCGTCCTTGCCGCCCCCATGAATTTCACCTTCATATCCTTGTTCTCCTCTCGAGTTCTTCCGCCGCTTGTCCATATGTCATCCACTCACTAATTGCAATGGTATTCACACCGTCTGTTATTGAACGATATGCGGACTTTTACGGAAAAATGTGCTAAGGACGTGGTCATGTTGGAACCGATTGTTGAAGCCCTGCAGATCAGAAAGGCATATGGCCAGCTTGTCGCCGTCGATGATGTATCCTTTGTCATCACTAAGGGGGAATGCTTCGGCATCCTCGGACCCAACGGCGCCGGCAAGACAACCACCATCCGCATGACCTATGGATTTTCCCCGCTGACGGCAGGCACCCTCAGGGTCTTCGGGCTGGATGTATCCCGTCATGCCCGGGCAATCAAAGCCCGCATCGGCGTCTGCCAGCAGGACAACACCCTCGATCCCGATTTGACCATTTACCAGAATCTGACTGTCTTTGCCCGCTATTTCAATATTCCGAAGGCCTTGGCACGCAGGAAGGCCGACGAGTTGCTAAGTTTCATGTCCCTCGATCACCGCAGTCATTCCCGGGCCATGGAGCTTTCGGGGGGGATGGTCCGGCGCATTGTCCTGGCCCGGGCGCTGATCAACCAGCCGGAGCTGCTGATCCTCGACGAACCCACAACGGGTCTGGACCCCCAGTCCCGCCACCAGGTATGGGAACGTCTCGATAATCTGCGCCGGCAGGGTCTGTCGATCCTGCTGACCACCCACTATATGGAGGAGGCGTCCCGCTTGTGCGACCGCATCATCATTATGGACCAGGGCCGCATCCTGGTTCAGGGCAAACCCTCCGAGTTGATCAGGGAACACATCGGTAAGGACGTCCTGGAGATTTCATCGCCCGTGGCTGACCTCAGAACCTACATCCGCCTGCAGAAGATGGCTTTTGAGGACCTGGGTGATCGTCTTCTTGTTTACGGCAATCATGACGACCATCTTTATCGGTATATCAGCAGCCGTTTCTGCCCGGAGGGCTGCGTGATGCGGACGGCAACCCTGGAAGACGTGTTTCTGAAACTGACCGGAAGGGGGCTAAGGGAATGAGTACGGGCATTTTACGGGTCTGGCAACGGAACCTCGACGTCTACCGGCAGAACTGGAAGATCAGCTTCATGCCGCCGCTGCTCGAACCCTTGCTTTACCTGGCGGCCTTCGGCGTCGGCCTGAGCGGTCTTATCGGCGAGGTGGCTTACGGCGACGGGAAAATTTCTTACCTGGCCTTTATCGCTCCGGCCCTGCTGGCCATAAACATCATGAACAACGCCTTCTTCGAAAATACTTACTCATCATTCGTCCGCATGTACTACCAGAAAACCTTTGACGCCATGATGGCGACGCCCCTGTCGGTAGAAGAAATAATCACCGGAGAAATCGTCTGGGGGGCCACCAAATCCGTCATCGCCACGGCGATCATGATGGTAATCCTAACCTTTTTCGATCTCATCCATTATCCCGGCGGTCTGTTGCTGATTCCCCTGGCCTTCTGTGGCGGCTTTGCCTTCGGTTCCATGGGCATGTACTTTACCGGTATCGTTTCTCATATCGAGTTGTTCAATCTTCCCTTTTTTCTTTTCATTACCCCCATGTTTCTCTTCAGCGGCACCTTTTTCCCTCTGGAAGGCATGCCTCCGTGGACCCAGGTTCTGGCCGCGGCCCTGCCCCTGACCCATCTTGTCGATCTGACCCGGGGACTATGCTACGGCAGCTTCGCGAAATCATTCCCCTTGGCCCTCGGGTATCTGCTGCTGTTCTCCCTGGTCTTCTATCCCCTGGCCCTGATCAAGATGCGCCGCCGTCTCATCAAATGACGGCTTCGTAAAAAGATCCGGAGGCGGCGTTGCACTGCATCGCTCGTCACTCGACGTACGTAAAAGTACGTCTCACGACTCACGATTGGCGCGCCTTGCCTGCGGATCTTTTTACGAAGCCGTCTATAATGGTAAATTTTTCGACTCTTTTCATGGGCGTCATCAAACAATGCCATAAAAAAAGGGAGGCCCCGGGGTCTCCCTTTTTGGTATACATTTGATCGGCTACGGCTCAGCGGGACGACTCGATATATTCTTCCACTTTTTCCGCGATGGTCTTCACGATCGCCTCAAATTTGGCCTCATCCTTTTCGAGGAGGGTCATCCGGAAACCCTGTAAGGAGGTAAAAAACGAAGTCAGTGGCACCACACATATTCCTGTCGCCCCGAGGAGATAATAGACAAAGCGCTTGTCGAGTTCAACGTTTTCTCCCACCAGGTCCTCTACGAATTTCCTGATCTCCGGCTGAGAAATCGGCAGGCGCTGGCGGCTGTTCAGAAACGCCTCATTGAAGACCGCCGTCATATAGAAGGCACCGTTGGTGCGGTTAACCATCAGGCAGGGAACGTCCTTGAGGATGTTATAGGCGATGTTGGAGAGCCGCTCATAATGCCTGATCCGCTCACCGAGATAGTGCTGGTATTTCGGGTGCGACATTATCTTCGGAATGGAAAGCTGGGGCAGGGTTGTCGAACAGACTTCGGACATCTTCTGGGTCAGAATTGAATTGACATATCTGGCAAAGGTCTCGTCCTTGTCGGCATTATACACCTCGATCCAGCCACAGCGCGACCCCGGCCAGGGAAACTCCTTGGAAATCCCCTTCATACTCATGCCGGGCACATCCCCGATGACATCCGAAAGGCACAGGGTCTTCTTGTTGTTGTAAACGATATTGATATAAGTCTCGTCAAAGACAAGGAAGAGATCATGCTCCTTGGCGATCTTTACGACTTGCCGCAGGGTCTCGGCGGGATAGACGAAACCGGTGGGATTGTCCGGATTGATCACGAGGATGCCGACTATAGAACTGTGGCTCTTCACCTTCTGCTCCAATTCCCGGATATCCGGATACCAACTGCTGTATGGGTTCATCCGGTAAGTGTTCGGCGGGAAAGAGGCATGAAGAACCTCCGCCAGAAAATGGGTAGAATAGGTCGGCTCGGGGACAATGACCCGGGCGTCTACACGAATAGAGCTATAGCACCTGGCGATGGCGTCCCCCAGCCCGTTGAAGAAGATGATGTCCTCCCTGTTGATCTGCGTCTTTCCCCTTCTGTTGACCAGATCGACGAGAAAGTCCCTCGTTTCATCCACCCCCTTCGTCGGGGAATAGGCAAAGGAACGATCGTCTTTGATAATATCGACGAGGATCTCTTTCATCCACTCGGGGATGTGTTCGCCTTTATGTACCGGATCGCCGATATTCTCCCAATGAACCTCTATGCCGTATTCCTTGAGTTTATTGGCGACAATGACGATATTTCTGATTTCATAGGTCAGGCCGTTGCCCGCCCTAGCAATATCAAATCTCATAACCTCTTTCCTACACCTTTTCTTCACATCGTTATAAAGGAATATTTTCTAATACAAGTCGGGAAAAATATCCACAAATATTTTCACTTCTTTTTCTTTAATATTCTTCGCTTTTCTGAAAATATTGCCTTCCGTCCTTGACTGTTTGTCCATTGTTCTCTATGATCAGGCCTCTGAATCTTCAGGAGACGGAAACATGAAAATCAAATGGAGCTGGGTCGATTCTACTGTCAAACGCGACAAAGCAGCTCGAGACATTCTTAAGGCGCCCGTGATAGGCGTAGATACAGAGTACGATTCCTTCCGGTATTTCCGCGAGAAACTCTGTCTCCTCCAGATCAATTCGGGGTTATGCAGCTATATCTTCGATCCCCTTGCGAGTCTGGATATATCTTTTCTTGGCGAAGTCTTTGCGGGCAGCAAGACGGTCAAAGTTATTCATGCCGGTGATAATGACATCCGGATTCTTAAACGTGACTACGATTTCTCCTTCAACCAGATCTTCGATACCCATCGCGCGGCCGCCCTTCTTGGCTGCCGTCAGTTGTCTCTATCCGCCCTGATTCGGCAGTTCCTCGCCGTCGACTTCGAGAAGCAGAAAAAGCTTCAGCGCTCCCGCTGGGAAAACAGACCCCTGACGGAAGAACAGTTACACTACGCCGCTCAGGATACCGTTTTTCTCATTGATCTATACAAAAAATTACATGCGGAACTTGATCATGCCGGTCTACTGGGAGCTGCCGCCGAGGGTTTCGAAGACATCGCTTCCGTATCCTGGCATGAAAAGATCATGAACCGCCAGGGATACCGCCATATTCAGGGATTCAACAGCTTGGCGCCGGAAGCGAGGGAGCGGTTGAAGCGGCTTTATCGGTGGCGCTTCAACAAAGGCAAAAACATCAATCGGGCGCTCTTTATGATCATATCCGACCAGGAACTCCTCCAGATCTCCCAGACCGGCGAGCCGACTCTGGTTTCATTGCTTACCAGCGCCGGTCTTTCTCAAGACAAGGTGCATCGGTATGGGAACGAACTGCTGGACATTCTCAAGGAGTGACCTTTAGTCTTATGGTCCGGATGTTGACCGGGGACACCCCCTTCTCCCAGGGTCGGATATAACCCAGGGCAATCTCGGTTTCTCCGAGGCCCGTGGTGCGGAAAATCCAGATCTCCTGTCCTCCCGCCCCAACCAATCCTGTCTGTGGGGGGCGATACATATGGCGGACCAGCTTCACCGTCCCTTCTGCAAGAGGTTTCATCAACTGCCATTGATAACCCGTCGTCGGATTCGACGGCAGGGTCGCCGTAATTTCATGATCCGGCTTCGTATTTACCTCACTGAACCCGTCACTGAAGCTGATGACGGCGCCCCCCTCGGAACCTCTGACTTCAATAAGACCGTTCTCGCCGCCAATGGCCGGGGTAAGTAAAAGCAGAGAGAAGATGATGCCGATCCAGTATGTATATCTCATGATTCATTCCTCCGATTCTTTCGACTCAGGACTGGAGATAACTGTGGAGCCCCGGTAGATAATTCACACCCAGGTAGGTAAACAGTACCGCCGCAAATCCGATGATCACCAGGACGGCCATGCGCTGGCCCCTCCATCCCCGGACGTAACGGGCATGGAGCATGACGGCGTAGATGAGCCAGGTGATCAGGGACCACGTCTCCTTCGGGTCCCAGCTCCAGTAGGACCCCCAGGCGTAATGGGCCCATACCGAGCCGGTCATGATGCCAAGGGTGAGAAAGACAAACCCCAGCACCGCATGCTGATACATGAGTTCATCCAGCATATCCGCTTCCGGAATGAACCCGAACAGGGGAATATTCCTCAGAAAGTACATGATTCCGATGGCGAAGGCCACCGCAAAGGCCGCGTAACCCATAAAGCATGTTACTACATGGCTGGTAAGCCAGTTGCTCTGAAGGGCGGGAATCAGTGGCTGGATACGGTTGCTGATATTCGGGGCAAGGGAGGCAAAGGCCATAAGCAGGAACGCCAACGGGAGTACGAAAACACCGAGGCTGCGGTTCTTGATCCGCCACTCCACAACAACATAAAGCATCACGACGGCCCAGGCGAAGAAGATGAGGGATTCGTAGAAATTGGACAGGGGTGTGTGGCCGATGCCAAGGGCATAAGACTCCTTCCACCGGAGCAGCAGGCCCAGGGTATGGGCGCCAAGGCCGCCCAGAACCGCATAAAACGCCGCTTTGCCCCAGAACTCCTTACCGAAGACCAGGCGAAAAAGATAAAATACAAAGGCCCCGAAATAGAGCAAGGTGACCCAGCTCAGTATAATGGTGTTCGTCATGTTGATCCCTTCTCCAGGCTGACTTTGATCAGTTCAGTCAACTGCCGTACCTCGCGCTCCAGAATCACGGGATGCTTGTTGCTTCTCGCAGCGATGCTGATCTTTGTTTTCTCCCCGGCGGGTTGAATCTTGATCCAGATACGGCGGTGGGATGAAAAAAACGTCCCTATCAATCCCACCATCATCAGCACGCCTGCGGCTGCCACCAGCGGCGCTCCCGGGTCACGGCTCACCTGGAGACCTGTGTAATAGCGTTCTTCGATGCCTTTCAAGACAAAGAGATATGGCTTGAACTGGGCAGGATTGAACATCGGGACCTGCTCCGTTACCCCGGGATTCATTTCCCGGATTTTGTCGATATGCTGAAAGACCCAGAATGAGACCTCTCCCTGTCCGGAACGGACCAGGATCTTCGCCGCCGGACCCATTTGCATGAGGTTTTCCTCCAGCCGCACTATCTGGACAGTTCCTTCCTTTTCCGGCAGGGAAAAGCTTTCCCCGGGTCCAATCTTTATTATCTTTTCCTCCTGACCACCCCGGGCAAAAGCAAGGGAGGCCCGGCCATCGGGAGAACTTCCATAGCTGGCCTGGTAAACCCGTATCCCTTCCAGGGAAATCGGATGATTCACGAGGAGAGGAGCCTGGTAGAGCGTTTTGCCGTCTTTCAAAAAGGTCAGGTCCGAACGGTATGTCTTGGGGGCACCGTTCTCATAGAATGCGACGATAAACTTGTCACAGCGAATGGTAAAGGGAAGCGCCTTGGTCCCCTTCCCTCCCTTGAGATCGATGGCGTCCGCCGTCTCTCCTTCCCCGATGTTGACATATCCTTCCCACCCCCAGAACGCCCCCGTCAGCGCCCCCATGATTAGGAGCAGCAAGGACAGGTGGACTACATAGACGGCGAAACGGGAATATCGACCTCTTTCCCCATATATGATTACCGTATCTTCTTTTTCCGTATTCTTGCTGATCTTGCGAAACTTCCGGCTTAAAAGACCCTCCAGCCGCCCGGTCATGGTCCCGACATCTTCATCGCACAAGAAGATACGCTCGGGACCCAGTCCCCGGAACAGCCCTTCCTCCCCGGCAAAAGGTGCCCCCCCAAACTGTTTCCACGTCAGAGGCCAGCGGTTCAGGGAACAGACGATAAGGTTCAGGGAAAGGAGGAGCATGAGGAGAAAAAACCAGACCGAATGAAACAGATCGAAGACCTGCATTGCCTGCAGGAAAGAGGCCAGCCCCGGTGGAATCACCTGAGCAAACTCCCGCGCCGCATCCTGCTGGGGGATGAAAGTGCCGACAGTCGACAGGAGAACCGTGAGGACAAGGAGGGTTATGGTTAGATAGACGGAACTGAAAAACGACCAGAAGAGATTTTTTTGTTTCGGCAAAAGTTACCTCACATTTAATAATAATAACGGCGGCGTAAAAAGATCCGCAGGCAAGGCGCGCTCAGCCTGAGGAATGAGGCGTACTTTTGTGTACGCCGCAGTGACGAAGGGTGCAGCGCAACGCCGCATCCGGACTTTTTACGCCGCCGTCAATAGAATAGCGCCGCCCAGAAGATAAGACCCGTCAGCAACAACCCCAACATCAGACTGGCCAGGCCGAAAACGGAGGCAAACAACTGGGTCCATAAACCGGGTCCTTCCCGTTTCATGGCATCAAGACGCCCTTCCGCCATGAGCCGCTCGTATTCGAGGGGACGCTCATGCCACAGGGCTTCCAGCCGATAGCGCCCGGTAAATATATTCGGTTCCAGAGGAAACTTGTTGGGCACGAAATGGTTGTTGAAAAAATGGACGGTAAAGATGAATATGGCCGCCAGGAAAGCCTCCTCGGAATGGACCACCGTGGCCACATTGATCATCCAGCCGGGGAAGAGATACGAAAACACCTCGGGAAACCAGAGCATAAACCCGGAGCCGCCAATGGCGGTCATCCCCCAGAAGACGGCGAAGAAATCAAATTTCTCCCAGTAGGTCCAACGGTCAAACTTCGGCATATCCCCCTTTCCGAAGAACCACTTGAACATGCCGATGATATCCTTAAAATCCTTAAAGTTCGGGAACAGGGAGTCGGGACCGAAGAGACGCTGCAGCGATCCCCGGAACTGTTTCTTCGGGAACAGGAAATGCAGGGAAAGCCACAGGGTATATAGAAACAGACCGCAGAGGACAAGGGCAGCGATCCGGTGAAAGAGCCCGGCCCGGTACGCTCCGCCCCAGAGGTTGATGAGGATCTTGGCCCAGGGAGAGTCGTAATACTTGATAGGGAATCCCGTCATGACGAGGGTGAAAAATGACAGGATCAACAGGACATGCATAATCCGGTCCCGGATGGGAAAGCGCTGGATCTGCTTTTCTTCCCGGCATTCCGGAAGGATTGTCTTTTCGATGAATCCCGCCTTTCCCTCGCAGCACTTGTCACAATAGGTTCGCCGCCACCAGAGAATGGTATGGAGCCAGAAAAAGGCGAAGGTCCCTCCCAGCAGGGCAATCATGAAGACGTTGGTCCAATAGAGAAGGGGGGAACGTTTGGGATCCAGCGGATTGGGGTGGGCCTCAAAAGAGACGAAACGATCGTGAAAACCCTTATGGCACTCCTTACAGGCGACCTTCATGTTATTCCGGTGCATGGCCGACCGGAGGTCGTTTTTTGGCAGGATATTGTGTCCGAGGTGACAATCGGCGCAACCGGCCACCCGCTGGGAAAAGCCGAGGTTGAGAATCTTGCCGTGGTATGTTTCGTCATAACTGGCAACGGTTTTCGTGGAGAACCGGTTCCGCTTTGCCATTTTTACATCAGCGTGACAGGAGCGGCAGCGGCGGTTATAATTTTCCCGGGCGGCGGCCTTGTCCCGTTCCAGGGAAGAATCGTAATACGGGGTATTGTGCAGACCGTGACAGTCCGTGCAGGCGGCGGCATCGGCGTTTCCTTTCAGGAGGGCGCCGCTGTGCCCGAGGAGGATATAGTCCTCGCGGCTGTGGCACTGACTGCAATTCTCCACTACCGCAACCTTGAACCCCGCTCCCGATTTCCTGATGCCGTGGATGTCCTGATGACAGTCTTGGCACTGGAAATTTTGTTTTATATAGTGGACATCCTTTCTGAACCGGGAGGCGATATCCCGGTGGCAGCTTCCGCAGTTGACCGGTCGGGGTTTGGTTTCCCCGGTCATGTGACGGCGGAGGCCGGTGATGTCCGTATGGCAGCTCGCACAGGTGTTCCTGCCGTGAGCGGAAGCCTGAAAGTCTGACTTGTAGAGGGCGTCGTTATGACAGGACTGACAATTGCGAGACGTCCCTGACGGATCGCCTGCCGCCTGGACGGTCCCCACCGCCCAGATCAGCCCGAGGGTCAGACAGACAAAAGCGACGAAACAGAGTCCGCATCCGATGCCGCCGCTTCGAATCCTCATGGCGCCCCTCCTTTATTCCAGTCTTGCCAAGCGGCCATGCCACCCTCCAGACGACGGACGTTCTCGAAACCTTTACGGCGCAGATAACTCGCCGCCAGGAAAGAACGGGACCCATCCGCATCGATAACGAGGAGGGGACGATCCCAGGGAAGATCCTGGTAGGTCCTGTGCAGTAAGAACAGGGGCATATTGAGGGCGCCGGTAATGTGATTGGACCGGTAGGCCGATGGGGAACGAAGATCGATAATCAAGGCTGCCGGCACCAAATTCAACCAGCGCTTCAGGTTAGCCGGTTTGAGGGCCGACCCTAAAACCCGGGGGATCCGGTTTACGGACTCTACCTCATAACCGGACCGCTTCCACGCCGTCAGGCCTCCCTTGAGAATATAAAGATTGGCAAAACCTTGACGCTGAGCCTCTCTAATGATCTCGCAGTCCGCTTCAACAGTGGTATTTCCGCCGTAAAAAACAAGCTTTGCATTACGGTCCCGGGGCAGCACCCTTGCCTTTTCTCCCGCCTCTCCACAGGCAATACAGAGGGAACCGGAAATACGGATGTCCATACACTCCAAAGAACTTAAGACATTTATGAACACGACATTCTCGTGATTATCCATCATCCGCACCACGGCCCGGGGTTCAATTCTCGGCGGCGGTTTCTGATCCGCCCCCACCGGGGAGATGAATACCATAATGAAAAAAATAGCGGCACAAATACATCTCATGATACTTACTACACTTCTGAACAGATTCATTTTCATAAAAAATATACTGTCTCTCCCTCCCCTTCAAGGGGAGGGATGGGGATGGGTTAGCATTCTGTAATGACTATACAAACTCCACCATCAACTTAACCCTCTCTCTGAGGGAGAGGCGATTTTCTTACTTTTTGCGAGTTCGTAACTATTCAAACGCCGGGACCCCTTTCAGTCCCCAATCCAGATACTGGGGAACGGCATTGGGCTCCTTCAGGACCGGATAATCGTCTTTCAGGAAATCCCGGATATTCCTTATGGCCATTTTGTTGAAAAAGACCGACGTATCGCTGTGGCAGTCCCCACAGCCGTCGGGACGTCCCCTCGCTCCATAGACCTGTTTCTTATCTAGGGGGGTCACTCCGTGTTCCACCCCGTAAGCAACGGGCGGGCCCACAAACGGTCCTCCAATCAGGCCTCCTTTGCCAACGCTATAGATCCGGTCGGCGACAAACACCACCTTATGGAAACCCAGGGCGGACAGCCCTGCGATCGTTTTTATGATATCCTTATCTTTTACCACGGTCAAACGTTTTCCCGCAGCACCGCCTGGCAGTTTAACCTGCAAAGCGGTCAGGTCGGGAACAGATTTCGCAACCTGTTCAACATACCAGAGGGGAATCGGGCGAATTTCTCCGTTTGCCTGTTTTTCCCCAAACCATTGCAGGAGCTTGGGAACAACCGGGGCGTAACGCTCTTCACGATCCTTCCCGGTGGCGCGACGGGTTATCCAAGGTTTCCAGGGTTCTTTCGCCAGGCCCGCATAATCGGGAAGCCAGCGGAGCCCTCCCAGATCATCGGCTGCGTATCCCGTCTCCCGGCCCGTGCTCATATCAAGAACAACCATCCCCCGGGCAGGCTGAGTCACGGCATGACAACCGTTACAGGTCACCAGGTAGGTATGGAAAGTTGCCTTGGAAAATTTCCGGCTGTGAAGGGCTTGCGGATTTTTCGCCCCTCTGGGCATGCCGCCCCGCCCCGGCTTATATTGATTACCATGATGACAACCCGTACAGGTTTTCATGCCCACATGATCAAGATCATCCCGGACGGTGTTCAGAGGGGAGTTCCCCTTGGCAATCTGATGGCGAAGTCTCTCTCCCGTATTCTTGCCAATCAGGCCATGGCAATCCGTACAGATCATTCCGGAACGGACATGGGCGTCGTACGCGGGATCATGAAGACCTCCCGTATTTTTTGCCTCTCCTTCCCCGTGACATTGGAGACAATTCTTCGCCTCCACGGTCCTTTTTATGAGTCGACCTTTCATCCGCCCGTCTGGAGCAAAGAGGCTGTGGTTCAACCAGTCATAAGCCGTAACGGGGCGCTTGGAAAAGTTCCATGACCCTTCTTTGACTCCGGCCGATCGGGGGCCGGCCCCCGATCGGCGGTAAGTAAAAACGGCACCGGAAACCTTCCCCAGCCCGGCCCCCGCCGTAGCGGCCCAGCGGTAATTCCGGCGGTTCAATTGCTCATTGCGCTCATGGAAACGGTAATTGCTGCGATGGCAGAGGAGACAATCCGCCTCGACAACGCCGCTTTCCCGGAAGTGACTTTTTTTATCCGGCGTCCCGGAAGCGCTGTAATCGCCGTCGAGCGCCGTCTTGTTCAATTTCTCCCCGGCAATGAGATTTTGCGCCTTGTCTGCTCTTCCCCGGGCGTCCCGTCCATATTCCATAGGCCCGCCGCCGGGATGACACCAGCCGCAGGCAACCGCGGCGATCTTGTGTCCGGCGTCATATTTGCCGCCGCCGATCCAGTCATAGGTAGTCAGATCGATCTGCCGGGGATCGGCGTTTACTTTCCTCGCCAAACGGCCCGCCGCCGCCGTGGGGAGCCATTTTCCAAACATCCCCGGCGATAGAATCCAGGGGCGCTTACCGCCGTAATGGTCGCTCATCTGATCGAAACCCTGCTGGAAGTGGTAACCGGATGTAATCAAGTTATAATTATGACAGCCCCCGCAGGTCTTCCGGGGGCTATAAGGATCGCTGCTGTTTTCCCGGGGGCTGATTCTGTCTCCCTGCTCGTTTTTCAGCCAGACATCCTGATGTGTCCGCGCAAATCCAGCACTCGCAATGAGGACGACAAGCAGAACACTAATGACAATAATCACGGTATATTTTGCTGTTTTCAACAAGCCCTCACTTATGAATGGGCTTCGGGGTCATGATCAGGCCCTGATTGGCCTTTGAGCCGCCTCTGATCATTGTATCCATGCCAAGGAATCCCGCTTTTTCCACATGACAAACGTCACAGGAACGGGTCCTGTCAGTGCGCTTGCGAATATTATGGACCGGCGAATCCCAGTAATTCGGCAGAGCGTCGAAGTTCTCCATCTTGATTCCTGCCTTGACGAAGGTCTCCCGAACGGTGGGAATAAGACGCAAGGTCGTCAGGGTCTTTTTGTCCCGGGGATTCAAACCCAAAATCAGGGCCGGCCTCGCCGCAGCGCCCTTGCCAAGGTGGCAGTCCTGACACTGGCGGTATGGCGTTGCGGTATGACAGCCGTAACAGCTTACCTTGCCCTGATGGCGCTGATGGGAGATCCGGGCCGTCAATTTCGCCTCCTGCCCCAATTTATGGCAATTCCGGCAGGACGGCCGGTCTTTTACGGCCTGCTTGGTGGCATAGGCCGTTCCATCCCCGTGAAACTCCGTCTTCTTGTGGCATTCCATACAGGTCATGCCTTTCTGATAATGAACATCGGGACTGCCGCCATACTCCCCCGTGTATTCGGGATACACCCGGCCGCCGTGACAGAAGGCACAGGTTTTACCCTCATCCTTTTTCACGAACTTGTGCTTCTGAATGAGACCGACGCTGATTCCCCCCACCGCCGGGGCCTTGACATGACAATCCCCGCACGAGGCGTGGCAGCTCCGGCAGGACTGTTCAAACACCTTGGCATCGAAGGTTTTCAGTTCGTCTTTGGAAAACCTCGGCATCACGCCGTTCCGCTGCCCTGCCGTGGTATAATGGAGCGATTTAGAGTAGTTATCGGCAATCTGCTTATGGCACATGCCGCATGTCCTCAGGGAATCGGAAGGGCGCTTGATCATCCCTTTGTGGGCCGCTTCCTTGCCCTGCCCCTTCTCATTACCTTTATGACACAACCGGCAGCCCATGCGAAAGTGGCGATCTTTCGCAATAAGGGCAGTGTCCACGACATACCCCTTGTACATCTCTTCCGCCTTAACAGGCGGAGGCGCCCCTGCTCAACCTTCGCCCTCTTCGCCACCAGTGATAACCGGCGGTTTGTGGAGGGATTTCATAAGGACTTCATTGGTATGACACTGGACACAACTGCTGGCATTGGCCAACACATCGGTTGAGAGGAGAAAAAGGAAGATAAAGGAAGATAAAACCACTATAATTTTCATCGTTCCCTCGAATTAGTCTTTTATAATTTTGTAGCAAAAGGAACCTGCTATGTCAAATAGAATGAACTACCCCTCGACAAGCTTCGGGGAATGTAACCCGGAGAGATTCAGGGAAATCCGCGGGAAGACAAAAGAGTTTTTCATGGTCCCATGGGGCATTAAGAAGCCACAATTCTTGAAATATTCAATTCATTTTCTCATTGCATAATTCTTGGTTTTTCTATATTAGCTGCTTAGTTATAATGGTCGTACAAAAATTCTGAAATAGCCGTTTTTAGTCACTTCGGCGCTTCACCCCGGTGAAAACCGGGGTGGTATCCAGTATTTTCTATGTTATAATTGGGGGGTTACTATGGGAAAATTGATGCTCTGGAGTCTTAAGAACGCAAAACTCGTCATTTTCATCAACGTTATCATTACCATTATTGCCGGCTACTATGCCATACAGATCCGCGTTGATTCATCGACCGAGGGCATGATGATCAGCGGGGACCCGGCTAAGGACTACCATCGGGACACGGTAAGAAAGTTCGGAAGCGATAACATTACCGTCGTCTTCGCCCGGGACAAGAATCTCTTCACCCCGGAAAAACTCAAAGACGTAGAAAAAATGTACTACGAACTCAAAGACTTGAAATTTGAGCCGAAAGATCCTGAGGAGTATGTTAAAGCTAAGGATCCCGAGGAGTACCTGAAACTCAAGTACCCGGCGGTATATGCAGAACTTGCCAAAAAACCGGATGAATATGCAAAACTTGCCAAAAACCCCGAGGAATATGGAAAACTTGTTAACGACCTCGAGGCATATCTGAAGCCCAAGTTCCCCGACAAATACAAAGAACTCCTCAAGGCCAAAACAAACATTACTCCAACTGAATACAAGACTCTTGTTCAGGAAGCGGTGGACAGGATAGGCAAGCCGGGGGTAGGCCGCTGTGAAAGCCTCTTCTCGGTGACAAATTTCAAGGGCGTGGGGGGAGGACTGGAAACAAATCCCTTGATGGATCGGGCCCCGGATACGGTGGAAGACGCCAAGCGCATCCAGGCCGATGCCATGAAAAGCCCCCTGTTCATGGACAGTCTCGTGTCCAAGGACGGCCAAATGACGGCTATCAACCTCTATGTCGATGTCGATCCTTCCGATCCGGAGTTTCATACCCAGTTTTCCAAGAAAGTGGATGAAGTGACGGCCAAGTATCAATCCAAGTTCGACCGGGTCTTCCAGTTCGGCAACTCATACGGCCGCCGCAGTATCGGCGAGAACATCATCGCCGACCAGGCAAGGATCGTCCCCCTGTCCTGTCTGGTCCTGATCTGCACCATCGTCATCGCCCTGCGCAATTTCGGCGCCGGCATCATGCCTATGATTACAGCGGGGTCGAGCGTCATCTGTACCTTCGGTTTCATGGTCGTCGCGGGCATCCCGCTGAATGTCTTGACCGTCATTGTTCCCTCCATCCTCCTGGTTATCGGTTCCGCAGAAGATCTGCATATGATGCACGAGTACCTGGAGAGCATTGAAGAAACCAACGGTGACCGGGACGGTTCGATCAAGCTCATGTCCAGCAAACTGGGGCTGGCCGTCCTTATGACCTCCATTACCACGGTTGTCGGTTTCGCTTCCATCATGTACAATGACATCACCATGCTCGTCCAGTTCGGCCAGGTCGCCACCGTCGCCCTCACCGCCAACTGCTTCGCCACTTTTACTTTCGGTCCGGCCCTCCTCCATTTCTTCGGCCCGACCAAGGTCCGCAAACACGAGGCAAAGGTGCATTTCATCGACGCTTTATTCAAGAACATTGCCACCGGCACGCTCGCACTGGTCAACAATCGCAAAAGAAAGGTCATTATCGTCGTTACCCTTTCCCTGCTCACCGTGGCAATGTTCGCAGCAACCTTCCTCGTGAAGGTCAATAACGACTTCATGGGTTACTTCAAGGCAGATTCCGAGATCAGAAAGCGCAGCGACACCCTCCATAAGGAACTGGCCGGGGCACAGACTTTCTTCATCCGGATCAACAGCGGCGCGCCTGATAGCTTCAAGCAGTCCGAAAATCTTTCCATGGTAGCGGCCCTTCAACAACATATGCAATCAAAGGGGTGGTTTGACAAAACTGAGTCCCTGGCCGACCGGGTGGCCCTTATTCACCGGGAGATGAACAACGGCGACAAGAAATTCTTCGCCATCCCGGCGGATTCAAACCTCGTTTCCCAGTACCTGCTCTTCTTCCAACGGGATGAAATATCCCGCTTCGTATCGCCGGATTTCAGCGAGGTCAGCATCATGGTCCGGCACAATGTCAGTTCCAGCTACGAAATCACCGCGATCCTGGAAGAATTGCAGCAGTACATGAAAAAGAACGTGAACCCGAATTTCAAGTACGAATTCACCGGGGAATACATCCTTATCAACAAGGCGGCGGAAAGTCTGGTTATAAACTCGGTCACATCCCTGGCCTTGACCTTGTTTATCGTTTTCCTCTGTATGTATTTCCTCTTCTGGTCTTTCAAGGCCGGGATGATCTCCCTGGTCCCGAACATCTTTCCCATTGTTGCCATATATGGCATCATGGGCCTCCTGGATATTCCCCTGAACGTGGGCACGGCCATGGTGGCCGATATCGCCATCGGCATCGCCGTCGATGACACGATCCACTTTATGAACCGTTACAAAATGGCCATGCAGGAACTACAGGACAGTCACGCGGCCGTAGCGGCAGCCGTTAATGACGAAGTCCGGCCGGTGGTCTGCAGTTCCTTCGCCCTGGCCGGCGGCTTTGCCATCTGCGCCGTTTCCCAATTCATTCCCGTCATCCAGTTCGGCCTCCTGTCCGCGGCGGTCATGCTCATCGCCGTTGTCGGAGAACTACTCATCACCCCCATACTCCTTCAGTCCACCCAGCTCATCACCCTGTGGGATATGATCGGTATGAAGCTCCAGGACGCCGTGGTCAAAAGTGCGCCCTTCTTTGACGGTCTGCGCCCCTGGTCGCGCCGGAAGGTTTGTCTCCTGGGCAGAATGAACGAGAAAAACACCGGTGAGATGGCCGTTGTCCAGGGTGAGATGGGCAAAAGCATGTATCTCCTCCTGGAAGGAAAGGCCGATGTCATTGGTCACGACGAAGCTACGAAGAGAGATATTGTCTTTGCGACCCTCAACCCTGGGGATATCTTCGGTGAAATCGCCCTGGTCCACCCGGGACCTCGCTCGGCGAATGTCAAGGCCCTTGAACCCATCAAATATCTCGAAATCGACTGGGAAGGCCTCAAGAGAATCCAGAAGATTTACCCCCGCATCGGCGGCCAGTTATTCCTGAATCTATCCCGCATTCTGGGGCAGCGCCTCGTCAGCACCAACTTGATGCTTTTCAAAAAAGCGTAACTTTATAGTCTGAATCGTCCCCTCTCATCATCACGATGAGAGGGGACTCCCACCATAAGACAAGACGTACTTTTCTATTTCCCTTTACATCCAACTGCTGTTATAGGGACAACTATGAAAAGAACAAACTTGATAGTTATCGCGATCCTCGTCGCCGTCCTGGTGGTTATGCCCACCGTGTCTTCCCTCGTCAACCTTTACATCGACTGGCTCTTTTTTACGGAAACCGGTTATACCGGCGTCTTCTCAAAGACCATGACGACCCAGATTGCCTCCGGATTATTCTTTGGTCTTCTTTTCCTCGGTTTTGCCCTGGCAAACCTCGTGATCGCCAAACGGATAAGCTTCCCCCGCCAGGACTACTATACGATCAGCGGCACGCCGCTTACGATCAATCTTGGCTACCTGAGAACCATCCAGCAAGCCGTCACTTTTTTTATCCTCTTCGTCGTTACGATCATGATGGGGAAATGGGGCGCCTCCCTATGGTCGGAGATACTGCTTTTCGGAAACGCCGTGACCGTCGGCCTCAACGACCCGGTCTTCGGAAAGGACATCGGCTTTTATCTATTTCAATACCCCCTCCTCGAATCCCTGAAACAGTTTATCGATTTTTCTGTGGTTCTGACCATCATACTGATCGGAATAACCTTTTTCCTCAGCGGCGGAATACAGATTACCCAGCGGCAAATCACGATCGATCCCCGGGTCAACAGGCATATCGGTATTCTCATCGGCCTGCTGATTATGAACATGGGCCTCGGTTTTTATCTGGAAGCGCTGCGCATGCTCTATTCCGAACACAGCGTGATCTTCGGGGCAAGTTACACCGACGTCCACGCCAAGCTGACCAGTTATCGCGCCCTCATGCTGCTGGCCCCCGTCGCCGGCATCGGCATGATCGTAGGGATCTACAGGAAATCAAAAAAATGGGCCGCCATACCCCTGGGTATTCTCTTTGCGGTCTATTTCCTGGGCGTTGTGCTCTACCCGGCAGCCCTCCAGAAATTCAAGGTCGCCCCGAACGAACTGCTTCTGGAGGCGCCCTTTATCGAGAATAATATCCGCCTTACCCGCATGGGCTATGACCTGGAACGGATACAGGAAATCCCCTTTGACGTCGCTTACAATCTCACCGGCAAGGATATCGAAAAGAACGATGCGACGATCAAAAACATCCGTCTCTGGGATCACTCGCCCCTCCTGCGAACCTACAGCCAGTTGCAGCAAATCAGAACCTATTACCGGTTCATGGACGTCGATAATGACCGTTATACCGTGGACGGCAAGTACCTCCAGGTCATGTTGTCGCCAAGAGAGCTCTCCTACGCCGATCTGCCGAGCAAGACATGGATCAACGAGCGCCTGATTTTTACCCACGGAAACGGGCTCACCCTAGGACCGGTAAGCCGGATCAGTAAGGAAGGGCTGCCGGAATTTTTCATCAAGGATATCCCTCCCGCAAGCAATACGGATCTGAAAGTTAAGCGTCCCGAGATATATTACGGCGAGATGTCCAATGATTACGTGATCGTCAAAACGAGGATCCCCGAATTCAGTTACCCTACCCCCGAGGGCAATATCTATACCTCCTATACCGGCGAAGGGGGTACGGCGACAGGATCGCTGATTCGCCGGCTCCTCTTTTCCATGAAGTTCCAGACAGAAAAGATCCTGTTCTCTTCCGACATAACCAATGACAGTAAGATACTTATCTACAGAAACATCAGGGAAAGGGTCCAGAAGATCGCCCCCTTTCTTCTTTTCGATCAGGACCCCTATCTGGTGATCACCGACGACAGGCGACTGGTATGGATGGTGGATGCCTACACGACATCGTCCCGGATGCCATACTCCAAACCTTCCCTCCTGAACAGGCCTTCCGTCCGCAATATCAACTACGTCCGCAACGCCGTCAAGGCATCCGTAGACGCTTATAACGGCAAGGTCATGTTTTACGTCAGCGATCCCAGTGACAGCATCATCCAGGTTTATATGCGGATTTTTCCGGATATGTTCAAGAGCCTCGCAGCCATGCCTGCCGATCTGAAACGTCACATCCGTTACCCCCAGTGGCTGCTCCAGCTTCAGGCATCCATCTATTCCGCCTATCACATGACGGACCCCAAGGTCTTCTACAACAAGGAGAATCTCTGGGAAATACCGGTTTTCGATGACAAACTCATGCAGCCCTACTATACCATCATGAAGCTCCCTAACGAAAAAAAGGAAGAGTATATCCTGCTTCTTCCTTATACGCCGGCCAAAAGAGACAATCTGGCCGCCTGGCTGGCGGCCAGGTGCGACGCCCCCGACTATGGCAAGCTCGTCGTCTATACCTTTCCCAGGGACCGCCTCATCTTCGGTCCCAAGCAGGTGGACGCCCGGATCAATCAGGACTCCTACATCTCGCAGCAACTTACCCTCTGGAATCAGCGTGGTTCCAAGGTAATTAGAGGGAGTTTGCTCGTTATTCCCGTCGAGCGGTCCCTCCTGTACGTACAGCCCCTTTACCTTGCCGCCTCCGACACCGTTGGGCTGCCGGAACTCAGAAGGGTCATTGTCGCCTACGAAAACGAGGTGGTAATGGAAGAGAATCTCGAACTCGCCCTGCAAAGGTTATTTGGGGCAAGGAGGGCGGCGGTCGCCTCCGGAACAGGAACGGCGGCGGGCACACCATCGGTCCGGGAACTTGCCGCCGAAGCCATGAAGTCCTATCAACGAGCCGTCGAGATGCAACGGCAGGGCAATTGGGCAGGTTATGGAGAGGAAATCAGAAAGCTGGAGCAGCTTCTCAAGAGAATAGCCAAATAAAAATATTGCGAAAATATTGGACGTTTACCACTGCTAAGGCGTTTTAAATCCGAAGTTATGACATTGGCCACAGACGTCCTCCGAGGCTTTGTGCCCATGGTGACATTTGTTGCAGTCCATTTCCCCCAGGTGGGAGTCATGGGGGTTGTGTCGCGTGGCGCTCGTTTTCATTGCCAGTTTCTCCGCATCGCCGTGACACTGCAAGCAGGTGGCTGAAGCAACGTCGGACTTGGGCGGGCTTTCCTTATGACAGGATGCGCAGTTCTGCCCCTTGGTCTGGTGCCGTTCGGCAAGAAACTGTTTTTTCTCCTCCGCCAACGTCCGATTCGACCATCCCAGTGCCAGCACACCGATAGCAATGGCAACCACCATAATGAGCAGCAATTGGGGTAATTTACGCCAATGATATTTATTCATGGAAATCAAACCTTCTTTTCTGAGGCTTATCTCTGTACATAAAAAGGTTATGCACTGGATTAATTCATAACAAACATTACATAATTATTAGTTCGGCAATTAAACACGACCATTAGATCTGCGCCATGCCTGTACTTCCAGTAAACATCGATCCATCATGCGGTGCCATATTTTGTTGCCGGTACAATAACCCGTCGGTCTGGAATGGGAAGGGAGCAACCACGGCGACTCCCTCCCCTCAGAGCAGGAACATAAATTCCTATTTCCAGGTTTTCAACGCGGCGGCGTTTTTCCCGGCAATCCGGCCGTAAACGATGCACTCCGTCAGATTGCCGCCGCCCTGATAAACAAACTTCAGGGCCGAGGAAATTTCACCGGCGGTATAGAGTCTTGGTATCGGTTTGCCTTCCCAGTTAAGAACCTCCCGTTCGGCGTTGGCCATAATGCCCCCCTTCGTATTGGGCCCCCCCGCATAGAGGGGCAGGGCGTAGAAGGGACCCTTGTCGATCGGACCGAGGGTGGCCGCCTTGCGGTCGAATTCTTCATCCTTGCCCTTTTTGCAGGATTCATTGAACCGCGCGATGGTCTTGGTCAGATTGGCCGCTTCCATCAGGTTGCGGTTCTCCTTATGCGCCCTGATCTTGGCAGCCAGGGCCTCCACGGTTTCCGCCTGCATGATCCAGCCGCGCCGGACGGCGTCCAAGTTGTCCTTTGTCCAGGGAACTAATCCGAAACCGGCAGTGGAGATTCCCATGGACGTGATCGTGTACTTGGCCCGGAAGGTCTCGTCAAAGATCATCCAACTCGGCATCCGGGGGTAGAGTAGTTTGGTGATGTCGAATTTTATGGCCTCCTTGTAGAAGAAATAGCGGCTGGGATCGGTTGTGATCAGCGTTTCGGCGGCGTACCGGTTGCCGTAGCTATCGATGACGATGGAATTTGGTCGCCCGATGGCGTCGGTGATCAGGCCCATCTTCAGACCGTGATGCCGGATGGGCACCGCCATGATGACCCGGGAAGCCGCCTTGCCCACTTTGGCGAGTCCGGCACCGACCTGCATGGCCATGGCGATGCCGTCGCCGGTGTTATCTGGGCTGCCGTAAAAAGCCCAGCCTTCAATGCCGGGACCTTCCAGGAAGGCCCGGCGCATGGGAACGCTGTACTCGTAGCCTCCAGTGGTGATGATCACCGCCTTCTTGGCCTTACAGGTGACCTCACCACCGCCTTTTTTCATACCCACTACTCCGATTACTTCGCCGCGGTCATTGCTGATCAATTTGCTGGCCGGGGTTTCCCAGAGAATTTTAATTTTCCTTTTCTCTACCGCCTCCCGCAATACTAAAAAGAATGCCTCCCCGTTCATTTTCTGGGCCTTGGGGAGGTCCTTGGTCGGGATATCGAAGTCCGCCTTGGTACCGAACGAGCTTCCGTAAACGCGGTACTTGCATTCTTTGGCCCCTGGAAACTGGGGGAACGCCGCACCGGAGAAACGTGAAAAGGCAACACCGTTGAAAGCGGGGTCCAGTTTTTTAAGATATTCAACATTTTCCGGGGCATACTTTGCCCAGGCGGCAGCAAGGCCATCTGATACGTCCGGCTGTTCTCCTTCCAGCTTCCATGGCAGGTTTTCACCGCTGAACATGGCCTTGGCATAAGACTTCAGCGCCTCCCGGTTACCGGTCGGGTCCGGGCTGTGGAATATCCCTCCGGACATGCGCGTATTGTTGATGAGGTTGTTCTGGGGTTGTTTTTCCAGGATCAGGACCTTTGCACCTGCATCATGGGCTTCAATTGCGGCGCAAGCTCCCGCACCGCCCAACCCGAGGATTATCACGTCGGCTTCGACATTCCACTTCTTCGGGATTGCCGTCCGCGCTTCCGCATCCCGGATGCCAAATCCAGTTACAGCCACTGCCCCCGTGCCGATCAGGGCGCCCTTGATAAAATCCCGCCGCCTGATATCTGTCTTCTTTTCCGTCATAATCATGAGTCTCCTTTCCTTAAGATACATATATGTTTTCCCTGTACGCATTGCCAATTGCCCTGCCACAATATAGCACCAATAGAGGATACTTCATTTCCTGCCGGTTGTCAATAAGCGGACAAAGGAGGGATTACCAAATCGAAAATGCAGTATTTAGACAAATATTTTCGCCAACCCAGACGCGCCTTGTTTGGGAGAAGAGCGGAGAAGCTGACCAAAGGGTCCCGATTTGTTTCAATCGGCGTTTTCTTGTTTTGCCGTATCGCCCCCGGCCAGGTATTGGATTGCCTTCAGAGCCAGGGAGATTTCCTCATCTTTATTGAAATAACCAAACCCAAAACGGATCGTCCCATGAGAGAAAGTTCCGATGGTCCGGTGAGCAGTAGGAGCGCAGTGGAGTCCCGGCCGGCAGAGAATCCCAAAACGTTCATCCAGTTCCAAGGCCGCCTCGGAGGGAGAAACGCCGGCGATGTTAAATGATACTACCGCCGTCCGGCTTGCTGCATCAGGAGGCCCATAGACGGTGACGCCGGGCAGGGCAGCGATTCCTTCAATGAACCTGGACGTCAAATGTTCCTCTTTGCAGCGAATGGCTTCCACGCCTTCGGCAAGGACAAAACGGACCCCGGCGCCCAGACCAGCGAGCCCGATGGTGTTCGGGGTCCCCGATTCAAACTTGTCGGGCATGAAATCCGGCTGTCCCTCGAACTCCGAGCGGCTCCCCGTGCCTCCCATCATCAGCGGACGGAGCTGCTTTTCCAATCCCTCCCGAACATAAAGGCCCCCCGTCCCCTGCGGCCCGAAGAGGGATTTGTGACCGGAAAAAGCGAGGAGGTCTACGGCCATTTCATCAACATTGATGGGCAATGCCCCTCCCGTCTGGGCGGCGTCCACACAGAAGAGTATCCCATGGCTTCGAGCGATTTTCCCCAGGTCAGCGATGGGCTGGATGGTTCCCGTCACGTTCGAAGCGTGGGTAACGACCAACAGGCGGGTATGGGGACGAATTGCGGCAAGGACATCCGCCGGGTCCAGTCTGCCGTCACCGGAGCAGGAAACAACAGATAATTGCACCCCTTGAGATTCCAGGTATCGCAACGGCCGCATAACGGAATTGTGCTCCATGCTGGAGGTGATAACATGATCGCCCGGATTGAGAATGCCGGATAGGGCGATGTTCAGCGCCTCCGTGGCATTTTTAGTGAAAGCAATTCGGAGGGAATCGTCACATCCGAAAAGCTCCGCCAGGGCCTCCCTGGTTTCCAGGATAATCCGTCCCGCATCGAGGGAGCGCTGATGTCCGGAGCGGCCGGGACTGCCGCCGATCATCTCATTATAATTGATCATCGCCGCCATCATCGCCGCAGGTTTCGGCCAGGAAGTGGCGGCGTTATCGAAATAGATAATAGGGTTGTTTAACGGATCAAGGGGCATGGCCAATCTCCAGTTTTCATGTTACAGTAACACTACCATATCCCATTCCACTTTCCCCAGGAGTTCCCTCTCCACATCTTGCTGCCTATCTTCTGCAGTGCGTAAACAGACGCCGCAGTCCGAACTGATATGGCGGGGCACGGGAATCAGTTTATGGGCGATTCCCGCAGCCTTGAGGATCTTCTCCGCTTTCAGTGCATAGCTTACGGAGGGGAACAGGAATACGACGTATCTTTGCCCTTCCATCAGGGGCGGAGCAGCCGGCCGGCGCCAGCCATCGTTTCGGCAATATCGTACATATTGGAAATGTGACCCGCCGCCACCTGATCGCCAATTTCGAAGTAGTTGACACAGGTTCCGCAGACCAGAATATCCACGCCGTCCTTTGCCAATTGCTGCAGATCATCAAGAACCGCCGAATCCTTCACGGCTAATTTAACTCCGGCGTTGTAACAAATTACCGTATCCGGCAGGGGTTTCAACTGGAGCAGGGTGTGGACAAAACTCCGGATCAGGATATCCCCTAGAACATCGTCACCACGTCCCATGTGATCATCGGACAGGACGACCACGAGAGGTCGTGTTTCCTTGACCGCGACAACGGCGTAGGACAGTTCATCTTCCTGGGCGCTGAAGCCTCTGTCCTCCGTAGTTTCATCAATCGCCCCCGTCCTTGCGAGGGCAATCTCCCTGATTCCTCCCTCTTTTTCAGTTATGGAGAATCCACAGGCCATTTTTACGGCCAGGCGACGGATGTTTTCCACGGCCATGTCATTGTCCACGAGCACGTTTATCTCTACATTCTCTTCTATCGCTTTTTTCGCCATAATAACGGGCTGCGGGCAGGCCAACCCTCTGGCGTCAATGTTTACCGGCATATATTTATCCTCCTTGTCTTATCTTCCCTTGATGATTCTATCTACCATAATTCAAAACACATTGCCTTTTCTTTCCGCAATTTCGTCCTGATTTTACAAGCTGTCGAAGAGGGCTTCCACCCTGGTCCGGATTTGTTCGACATCGCCGTCGGAATAATCCGTTTCTATCTTCAGGTACGGCAGATTATGCTTATTTTTGGCATGGTTCATAATCTTGTAGCCCTCTATATTGTAGGAATGACAGGCATGGAGGACCACTTCTATGACCACGTCGGGCTGAAAACGGGCAATTATCTTGTCCAGCTCAGTCAGGCGCCGCATATTGGGGGTCATACAGGAGCAGGGAAGCTGCAGATAGCGGGTGGCAATGGCGGCGATGGGATCGCCCGTGTTTTCTTCAATTTCTGTAAGAAAGGGTTTCATCCCCGTACATGAATCCATGGCTACCACCACCCCTCCCGCCTCTTCGATGATCTTGTAAACCTTGGTGGAATCACCGCCCACGGGACAACCGGTGACCAACACCCGGGGGGCAGAGGCGGTTCCGTAATAAACGCCCTTTGCTTCCCTCTCCTCAAGCGTCTTGAAGACTTCCTGAAAAATCGGCTGGAGATCCTCGGTGGTTGCCACCTGGGCCAAAAAGGCCAGTTCGTATGTCTCGCTCCACTTCAGGAGTGACGGCTTTTTTGCCGCATAGTCGAAGACGCTATTCATCAGGCGGTTTTTGACATTCGTGGCCCTGATCTCTATCTCAATACCCTCCGGTGTAGCCGACGTGGCAAATGTTTTTTCCATAAATCCCTGGAGTTTTGTGATCATCGTCGCCCAGTTGGCCAGAGCTTCCTTCTCATCGGGCAATTGGGGCAGGTCCATGACAAACATCGGTTTGTAATGGGAGATCAGCTCAAACATCTTTTTCTTACCGTCACAGGTGGTTTCCGCCACCACCGCATCGGAAAGGGCAAAAAAGGGGCAGGTATCGGTAATGATGAATCCATAACTGGACTTGATAAGGGGACAGAGATTGGCCGGCAGGACCGCTTCCGCCGCTGCAATGGTCTTGTTGGCAAAGGCGCAGAGAATGGCCGGCACGGCCCCGACGGCGCGAATCACCTCCATGGGGGCGTAACCGCAGTAAATCCCCGCCACGGGCATCCCCGCCGAGCGCTTTGTCTGGATGTACTGGAGAGCCCGCTTGGCGGCCTCGCCGATAAATTCGTCTTCCATCAGGGGTTTCACATCGGTAACATTAAACTTCATTTTTCTTTTTCCTCCTTTGTTTCTAAATGATTATTTTCATTCCTTGTTGTATCCGTACCCGGATACGGCATTCAGACATTTTTCGCCACCAAGAGGGCGCAACCGAGGGCGCCTATGATTTGCGGGTCAGCGGGCGCATGAACCTTGTGATTCAGCTTATTTTCAATCTGCTTCTGCATACAGCGATTCAGGGCCACCCCTCCGGCAAAGAGGATATCGTCGGTGATGGATACCCGCTCCAGAAGGGAAACGGCGCGGGCGGCAATGGCCTGATGAATACCCAGGGTAATCGCCGGTCTCGCTATCCCCCGGGCAATGGTGGAGATGACCTCCGATTCGGCGAAGACAGTGCACATGCTGTTGATGGGATGGGATGTTTCCGCAGACATTGCCTCCATCATGAAATCGCCGAGGGACAATCCCAGGGCGGTGGCCATGATTTCGAGAAACCGGCCCGTCCCGGCAGCGCACTTATCGTTCATGTGGAACTTGTCGATCCTGCCGTCCTCGGTGAGGGAAATGGCTTTGGTATCCTGACCGCCGATATCCAGGATAGTACGGCAGGAAGGGAAAACCGCCCGGGCTCCCACGGCGAAGGCCTTGATCTCGCTGATCGTTTCACACCGGAGGTATTCCTTCACCAGATGGCGGCCATAACCGGTGGCCATGAGTGGTCCTGGGGGCGCATTTCTCAGCAGTTCCCGGCAGACGGCGAGGGGATCGAAGGAAGTCAGGGCCTTGCGGGTCAGAACGATAGCGCCGTTTTTCCAGACCACAAGCTTGATTGTCCGGGAACCGATATCCAGACCGAGGGTCGTCATCATGGGCGATCCTTTCCCGCTCCGATAAAAACCAGGGAGGCCACGGCCCATTCCCCTGTCTTGTCCTTATCGCTCATGACGATAATATCTGCCATGGCGGTAGGAACAATCCCATAGTGCCGGGGATTAAACACCCCTTGGGGAAAAATGTTTGTGATCTTGCTACGATAAATAGGTACTTGGAAAGGTTGATTGACCAATTCCGCCTCCTTATGGTGCCATGCCGCGATCCCCACGGCATGACCATCAAGAGGCTACTCGGTCAGGGGTGGCAAGACGGCAAAACGGCGTTTGATGGAGAACCACCCGGGTTCTCTGTCAGCGCCTCATATTAATGGGGTGAAGAATAATAATAAATAAATCACTGATATCACTCTCAATATTTACTGAACACACTCAACGTAACGGTCGGCTTATAGACAATCACCATGGGATTGTCAACAACAATGTGTTGAGGCACCTTACTAACACCCATGCCCGTAGCGGGCACAACGAAGCATGAAAATCCCGCCGGACGATGGCGCAACCTCCACATGACCCATATAGCGATGATTATGGCAGCGATGCTCAGTCCGAGAAAGGGCAGGATGATGCGGAAACCGCAGGCCGCGCTCAAGCCGATACCGATAACAATGCCGGAAAATCCGCTCCAGAATGGTTCCATAGCGCCAATCATCATCCTGTCTCAAGGGTCCGTCGTTTCAGGAGCTGGGTGCATAAAACCGTTTGTACCGTTTCATCCCGCTGGTTCAAGGTTGCGCAACGCAAACGCACCGTACCGCGATCCGGTCGCGAGGAAGACGGACGGACATCGATAACCTCGGCTACGGCCCGCAGTGTGTCATCGGGCCGCACCGGGCGCAACCAGCGCAACTCATCGAAGCCGGGCGATCCCAGATTGTTGGTCAGTATGCCGGTCATGAGGAGCAACCTGAACGTGACGGCAACGGTATGGATACCGCTGGCAATGAGACCCCCATAAAGCGACTTTTTCGCCGCTTCCTGATTCATATGGAAGGCCTGCGAATCAAAGTGCATGGCAAAGTCAATGATGGCGCTCTCGGTCATGGTAAGGCCGGGTGATTCAAAACGATCCCCGGGCTGGAAGTCGTCGAAATAGAAAGATTTTATCATATGTTCATTCCTCGCTAATATGTAATTCTTTACTCGCGATTATTAACGGTTCCCGTCTTGTCCACCCGCGGCATATCGTCACAGAATGAAAGGGATAATCCTTTTCGTCCTTTCCATATACGCCGGGTAGTCTCGGAAGTGCCGCTTCAATATGCCTTCCTCATACACTATTTTAATCATCAGGTCAGCCGTAAGGATCAATCCAACGATCAAGCTTAGCAGGGTAGATCGATCAATGATAACCGCCCATATGGTCAATAAGACTGACGCATACATCGGATGTCTGATGAAGCGGTAAGGTCCCCTGGTGATAAGTTGGGCACCATCTCTTACTGTCGGGGCAATATTCAGATTTTTTCTCCCCATAACCGCCAGGGACCACACCCCCAAAGCAATTCCGGCAGTTTCCGTAACCAGGAGCAAGCGGTTCGCCGCGAAAAAAGGTCCGGACGCCAAAATCAGCAGTATACAGGCAATCTGGACGGAAACCATTATGGAGGACTTGATCCTGTCGGGGGTCATTGATTCACTGGCACAGATGGCAATTGTGGATCTTAACCAGACGATTTTAATTTGCGTCAAGGTACCTGAGATTCTGAAATGGACGATACGGATTCAGAACCACTCTGTTAGGATTTTTATACACTCATCCGTAAAGATCTTCAACCTGAATATATTCTTCGCCAGGTCGTAATTGACAGCCCCGCCGGTTTTCATATAATAGATTTATGCCTGCCAATCTCCCCCCAGACTATTTCGAAGCGGAACAGCGCTTCCGTGCGGCTCGAACCCCGGAGAAAAAGATCGAGTCCCTAGAGGAAATGCTGGCCGTCATGCCCAAGCACAAGGGCACGGACAAGCTCAAGGCCCTGCTGCGGGAGCGCATCTCCAAATTCCGGGACCAGGCCCAGCAGAAAAAGGGGGCAGCCAGACACAAGACCGCTTACAGCATCGAAAAGGAAGGGGCCGCCCAGGTCGTTGTCGTAGGGCCACCCAACACGGGCAAGTCCTCCCTTGTGTCCCTGGTCACCAACGCCTCCCCGGAGACGGCAGCCTTCCCCCACACCACCCATAAACCCATGCCGGGAATGATGGAATACGAGAACATCCAATTCCAGCTTATCGACACCCCTCCGATTACCCGCCAGTACGCCGACCCCGCCCTGCTGGATCTGCTGCGCCGCACGGACATGGTGATCGTCATGCTGGACCTGCTGGCCGACCCCATCGGGCAGTATGAAGAGATTATGTCCATCATTCATGACTATCGCATTTACTCTCCCCAATGTCGGCTCCCGGAGAACCTCGCGAAACGGCCCTTCATCACGAAGATCCTGGTAGTTGTCAACAAGATGGACCGGCCGGAGGATCAGGAGTCCCTGGAGATCTTTCGGGAACTCTCCGGTCTCAAACAGCCTTGCCTGGGCCTGTCCACAAAAACCGGCCTGAACGTGTCGCATCTCCCGGAAATACTCTTTTCCTTAGCCGGAATCGTTCGCGTCTATACCAAGCGTCCCGGCAAGGAGGCGGATCTGAGAGCCCCCTTCATTCTCCCCACCGGCAGTGCTCTGGAAGAATTGGCTACCAGGATCCACAACGAGTTCGCCACCAAGCTGAAGTATGCCCGGATTTGGGGCCGAGGCGTCCGGGACGGCCAGATGGTCCAGAAAAACTATATCATGCAGGACGGCGATATCGCGGAGTTCTGCATCTGAGCTGAAATTCCTCATGACAGAATCTCCATGGCCTGATTTCCGCAATCGTTCTTACCGGTTATTGACCAGGGAGATGGGTCGTGAAAAAGATATTTTGATATTTCCGGTTATCGTTGATAATTTTGCTGATAATGCACGACAAATGTTAGATAGAAGGAGGAAGAGATGTTTCACGAGGAGCAATGCGATTTTTGTGGTGAGTGTTTGGCTAAGTGCCATTATCTCGATTTCCATGCAGAAACGGGCGGGGAGGCCTTCCGGAAACTGGTTCAGGGGGAGAAGGCGGACTGGCTCTACGACTGCGTAACCTGTGTCGCCTGTAACGAATACTGTCCCAAGAATGCCAGGCCTTTTGACCTGATCCTGAAAAAGATGGAGGAGGCAGGCAATTTCACCGATCCGGCCCTGCGCTCCCAGATGGCTGATCGCTTCAAGGCAGAGGGGGAACCGAAAGCCATAGTACCGAAGGACCGGGTCATGTCCATCTGCGTCATGGATGGCAGCATGCCTTGGGCGATCCAGGGAAGCCTCTTTGAGGAATTGCCCATCCTCAAGGGCCGCCATTATTTTTGTAACGTCCTTTTTGCCCATATGGGGGACGAATCCATCATGCGGGACCGCCTCCAGGGCCTCGTCAACAATCTGGCCAAATCGGGGGCCAAGGAGATCGTCTTCGTCCATGACGACTGCTACGCCCTTTTGAAAGGCATGGCCCCGGAATTCGGCATCAAGCTGCCCTTCCGGCCGGTCTCCATTCTTGAATACCTGGCGGATTATCTGAAGGAACATCCGGAGCGGATCCGAAAGCTGGGCATGAAGGTCGCCTATCAGCGCCCCTGCGCCTCCCGTTACACGCCGGAAAAGGATCATTATATAGACGAAATCTTCGCCCTCATCGGTGCGGAGCGTGTCGCCCGCCAGTACGATGGAATCAATGCCATCTGCTGCGGCGTGGAACTGGCCGGTCCGAACCTGAAACTTTTCCCCCGGGGAAAGAACTTCGAACCCTTCCGGGATAAAAACATTCAGGATGCCAAGGACCATGGAGCAGAGGCAATGGTCTATCTCTGCCCCATGTGTTTCCGTACCCTGAGCAAGAAAGGAAAAGGGGCGGGGATGGCCAACTACATGATCAGCGATATCTGCCGTCTGGCATTAGGGGAAACATTGCCGGAAGACAAGCCGGAATAAGAAATTGAAGGGGCTACCGGTGCGCTGCCCCTTTCTCGATAACCACAACCTCTGTGAGATTTATTACCACTCCCTGCGGCCATGGGTATGCCATCTCTTTCCCTTTTCTTACAGCGGCGAGGTGATCAACAACATGCCCGGACCATGTGGAACATCACCGGCTAATAGACTGTCTCGTGGAGGAAAAAAGAGAATGGATGATTTACGATTCGAGCTTTTGTCCCAAGCTCGATTTTCGCTCCATCCCGGAGGAAAAATGGTTGTATATTTTAAAGAGATTTCAATCCACTCCTTCCCTTCCGGAGGTGGCAGTGGCTTTTGTCGTTTTCAATGAGCCGGAGCCGATGGGGAAGTGATGGCCATGCACAGGTTTTGGGAATAGCTAAAGTTCATACGATCATGGAGATTGAGAAAGTCATGCCCGGCAAGTTCATCCTGAACATGTCAGGGGCAAAGATGATCTTTCAATCATGATTCACCCATCACGCTACTTACTGTTGACACCGAGCGAGGTTTTCCATATATAGGGGCGAAAATAATCCACCCCGAGGAATTTCAGATGGACAAATGGACCTTCGGAGTCACCATGCTTGTAGTCGGCATGGGGGGAACCCTGCTTACCCTGGGTATCATGAGCATGGTCATCGCGCTGCTGAAAAAGATCTTCCCCTATAAAAAGGAAGAAGAGGAAAAGGCATGATCGCGACAGTTGCGATCAGACCATCCGTAACAAATATACTCTGATGAACATTATTAACGCTCAATGGAAATCTTGCCTTCATTTGGCAGGATATTAAGGTAAAAAGACATGATAGAGGCCTTTGCCAACGGATTCTCCGGCTTGATCGCCGGTTTTTTGCACCTGCAACTAACGAATGTGGTGATGATTGTTGTCGGCTGCGTGCTCCTCTACCTGGGCATCAAAAAGGATTTTGAACCTCTGCTCCTGGTCCCCATCGGCTTCGGATGTATTCTGGTCAATATCCCTCTGGCGGATCTGATGGAACCCCACGGTTTTCTCAGAACCATTTATGACGCCGGTATCATGACGGAACTGTTTCCCCTCCTGATCTTTGTCGGCATCGGGGCTATGACTGATTTCAGCCCGGTCCTGGAGAATCCGGTGACTTTCCTGTTGGGAGCTGCCGGACAATGTGGAATCTTTCTCACCTTGGGCCTGGCCCTCGTCCTGGGATTCAATGAGCTGGATGCAGTCGCCATCGGCGTCATCGGCGCCTGCGACGGTCCCACGGCGATCTACGTAACCGCAAAGTATGCTCCTCATCTTTTAGGGGCCGTGTCCGTTGCGGCTTATTCCTATATGTCTCTCGTTCCCGTTATCCAGCCGCCGATCATGAGACTCCTGACCACGAAAAAAGAGAGGATTGTGGTCATGAGAGCGACAAGAAAATCGGTCTCCAAAACGACGCGCCTGCTTTTCCCCCTGGTTATCACAATTCTCGGAGGTCTCATCGCCCCCATGGGTCTGCCGCTCCTTGGCACAATCATGTTGGGCAACCTCATGCGGGAATGCGGAGCTGTGGAAAGGCTGACCAAGGCCTCGGCCAATGAAATCGCCAATGTTGTCACCCTGCTCCTGGGAATCTCCATCGGCGCGACGATGGACGGCAAGATCTTCCTCCAGACGCAAACCCTGATTGTCCTCGCTCTGGGATTTATTGCTATTTGCCTGGACACGGCCTGCGGGGTCCTCCTAGGCAAGGTTCTCTATATCACCAGCAAAGGCAGAATTAATCCCCTCATCGGAGCGGCGGGCATCTCCGCCTTCCCCATGTCTGCCCGGGTAGTCATGAAGGAAGGGCAGAAATACAACAAGAAAAATTATCTCCTTATGCATGCCATGGGGGCCAACGCCGCCGGACAAATCGGCTCGGTGATCGCCGCCGCCGTTATGCTCTCGGTGCTCAAGGGGATGGGAATCATATAACAGCAAGGAGGCCGACAGCGTGAAAATTGAACTGACATCGCCTATACCCGGAAAAATCATGAAGGTCCTCGTCGGTGTGGGAGACGTGGTTAACGAAGACGATGAAGTAATGAAGATCGAATCGATGAAGATGGAAAATCCCATCTACGCCCCGGCAGCGGGATCGATTACAGTGATCGGTGTCAAGGAAAACGACGAGGTCGAAGTCGACGACTTGCTCCTTGTTATCGAAGAAGAGTGCTGAAACCATAAGACAAAGTCCCATGGCCAGATCACCGCGAGACTGAGGCTTTCTTCAGATAATTTCGCAAGTGAGATTGAGGCGTACACCGATTGAAAAAAATTCGCCTTATCCATACAATAGCCTCAAACGGATAGAAAGAGGAGGCACGATATGGAAAAGAGAGGCGAGGAAAAGACGGTCAGGATGAGAGGAAAACTTCGCTATGATGAGGATCTGCAAAAACGGATTGTAAATTGCGTCATCAACGGTGAAGTACCCTAACGTACCTGTACAGACTAATTACAAAACCCCGCCGGTTCATTTACTGACGGGGTTTTCTGGTGAAGATTCTTTCTCTTATTCCGTTTCTAAATCAAAGATGAAATCAAGGCAGCAAGGCAGAGGCGACGCAGGCGTATTGTTCATACGTCGAGGAGCCGATTGCCGATGCCAACGAAGATAGCGCTTTGATTTAGAAACGGAATTACCGGCGGACGGTTACCATGACCAGGGTATCGCCCACGTCCACCGCATCGCCTGGTTCCACAAGAATATCAACCACCTTTCCATCAACTTCACAAATGATGTGGGTGTGCATCTTCATTGCCTCTAGATCCACCAGGGCATCCCCCACCATCACCTCGTCACCCACTTCCACAAGAATATCCGTCACCTTACCCTTTATGGAAGACTTGACGACCCCCTCTTTCTTGAGTTCATCGATTTCCTGAGCTGTCAGGGTACGCTTATACATCCACCACCCTGCATGGCGATCCTTTTTTTGCTCCTCTTTCGATCGGCCTTCCATTCCCTCATGGGGCGTCAGCATCAGCTTGTAGAGGGCATCGTCAAAAACATAATGCTCCGCATCGGGATAATTAAAAAGGTCGGGGTGGGTCTCCAGATAACCGGTGTCGAATTTTCTGCCCTGAAAATCGGATTCATCGCAAATGGCCAGATACAGGGGAATCGTCGTTTTCGGCCAGACGATATTGAAATCCTTCAGCGCCCGCTGGAGGCGTTTTATGGTCTGGTCCCATTCATATCCCCAGACAATCAGTTTGGCCAGCAGGGAATCATATACGGAAGGGACAAAGTAGCCCTTATAAACATTGCCGTCCACACGGATCCCCGGTCCTCCCGGGGGATGATAGATCTCGATGAGCTTGCCCCCCTCGGGCATAAAGTCGTTTTTCGGATCCTCGGCGTTAATACGAACCTCAACGGCAATACCGTTAAGGCGGACATCCTCCTGGCGAATCTGCAGGGGCCTTCCTTCGGCTATTCGAATCTGCTCCTGTACAAGGTCTTCGCCGGTAATCATCTCTGTGACCGTATGTTCCACCTGCAGGCGGGTGTTTACCTCCATAAACCAGAACTCATTGGTCCGGGAATCGACAAGAAACTCGACGGTTCCCGCATTAACATATCCCGCTGCCCGGGCCGCCTTGACCGCCGCCTGATGGATAGCTTCGAGAACAGACTCGGGAAGATCCGCCGGAGCTATCTCCAGCAATTTCTGATGACGTCTCTGAATCGAACAATCCCTGGTTCCCAGATGCACGATATGGCCATATCTATCAGCCAGGATCTGGACCTCGACGTGGCGGGGGGATTCGATATATTTTTCGGCATAAATGCGGTCATCGTGGAAGGCGGCCAGCGCCTCCGCCCGCGCCGAAGGAACATTGAGCTTTAACTCCTGATCGCTGTTGACCCTTCTCACCCCCCGGCCGCCGCCGCCCGCCGTCGCCTTAAGGATGATGGGATAACCGACCTCCCTGGCAAAGGCCGCCACCGCATTTAAACCCTCCGGTCCCACGGGAAGGCTTTCCGTCCCCGGAACCACGGGAATTCCTGCCTTCACCATCATCTCCCGGGCCAAAACCTTGTTCCCCAGATTTCGGATGACACTCGGGGGAGGTCCGATGAAAATAATCCCTTCCCGCATACAGGCCTCCGCAAAATCGGCGTTTTCGGATAAAAAACCGTATCCGGGGTGAATCGCGTCCGCTCCCGTATTCACGGCCGCCTGGATGATCCTTTCGATATCAAGGTATCCCCGGTTCGGTTCGTTACCGATCTGGATAACCCGGTCGGCAAAACGATGGAAATAGGCGTCGCTGTCCGGTTTTTCATAGACGGCGATAGCCTCGATATTCATATCCCGGACCGTCCGGATGATTCGGAGGGCGATCTCGCCCCGGTTGGCAATTAATATACGTTGGATCTTCTTCATGGCAACATGCTTCCTCAGAGAGTCATTTACGGCGATGTTGCTTAACCCAGATTACGTTTGCTGTCAACAAACTCTCCAAGAAATAAATCGAAGGAACGACGACCAGGCATTTCTACAACAAAACCCGACCACCGTTTAACTGCAGAAAAGACAAAATATTTGATAATATTCATAAATGCTGTTATAATTAAATATTGCTTAATGCCAAAAAAAGGGTGGAGGTACTTGGAATGAGCGAGAATCTATCGGGATCGACAAAGCCAATCGAGAGGATTCACATCATCGGCGCCGGGGCCGTCGGGGCCGCCTATGCAAGTATTTTTTACGATATGGACCCGAGTTGTGTTTCTTTTATCGCCGGCGGCGAGCGTTTTGAGCGACTCCGGAAGGAAGGCGTCATCGTCAACGGCAAGAACTATCCCATCCCGGTGCTGAGCAGTAAGGAGCCTTTTCCCGCCGCTGACCTGCTCATAGTTACGGTAAAGCATCATCACCTTGATCAAGCCATCGAGGAGATGAAAAGCGGCGTCGGACCGAATACGATCGTTATTTCTTTGATGAACGGCATCGACAGCGAAGAGCGCATCGGCGCCGTCTATGGTGAAGAGAAGATTCTTTACGCCACCGTCGTGGGTATCGACGCCCTGCGGGAGGGAAATAATGTCATCTATACCACCCAGGGAAAGATATTTTTTGGAGAGGAGCGGAACCCTGTCCTTTCCGATCGGGTCCGGCGGGTCGTAGACATTTTCAATAGCGCCGGCATTATTCACGAAATACCAGCCGACATGATTCGTATCCTCTGGTGGAAATTTATGATCAATGTGGGCATCAATCAGGCATCGGCGGCACTGAAGGGACCCTATGGCGTCTTTCAGGCATCCGTCGAGGCCCAGACCCTCATGGAGGCGTCCATGCGGGAGGTCATCGCCCTGGCGCAGAAACTGGCCATTGACCTTTCCGATCAGGATATTGAAAAATGGTATACCGTCCTCGCAAGTCTCAGCCCCACCGGGAAAACCTCCATGCTCCAGGATGTGGAGGCAGGAAGGAAGACGGAGGTGGAAATGCTGGCTGGCAAAATAACCGAATTAGGCAGGAAGCATGGGGTCCCAACGCCTGTAAATGAACATCTCTTGGATACGATCAAAAAGATTGAATCCCTCAATCAGAAGTGAGGTTTTTATGAGATTTGAGAGAAAAATTCACTATCTCTTTCTTATTTTTGTTATTATGACTCTAAACGCCTGTGGACCTGCACAGCAGTTCACCATGTGGGAGGATCAGCAGCAGAACGCTCCGCAAAGTTATCCGGGGCTACCGAGCAACCTGCATATTTCCGACGAATTCATTGATATCACCTTTACGGTAATCAGCGAACAGGAGATCAATTTCCGCCTTCAGAATAAGACCAGCGGCCGCATCACGATCCATTGGGATGAAGTATTGTGCAAATTCCCTTCAGGTGCCGTCATGCAACTGATCAATAGCGGCAACGGCACGGATACGGTCGTTCAACCCATGTCGGTGCTCACGGATAGTCTCTCACCACTTGGTCCCATCCCATATCTCGCCGACGAGGATGACTGGCGTGATGCAGATGATTCCATCGATTTCGAGCAGGAATTCAGCATCGAAATGCCTCTTTATATTGACGCGGCGGGCGGAAAAAAAGATTATACATTCACTTTTGTCCTTTCATGATCTTAAAAGCTGTTCCCGTGTGAATTGTGGCCACTTTTCCTTGACACACAACTCACTCTTCCCTATACTTATCCAGCAAATAAGCCGGTACTTATTAAAAAAACAAGAAATAAACCCGGGAGGCAAAGATGAACCGTCGAGACGAAGAAAAGCGTTATGAAGGACTGAGTCCGTTTGAACTGAAAGACAAACAGATTGAGATGGCCGGCTCGAACCGGGAGCGGATGATGTTGAATGCGGGAAGGGGAAACCCGAACTGGGTTGCGACAACCCCGAGATATGCCTTTTTCCTGCTTGGAAACTTCGCCCTTACGGAGGCGCATCGGGTTATGAGCCGCCCCGGAATCGCCGGCGCTCCCGAAGCAAAAGGCATGGGAGGACGTCTGCTTGACTTCTGTCGCATTCATTCTGAATCACTCGGTTCCCAGTTTCTTGCCGATTCATATAAGTATGCGACGGAAAATCTTGGTCTTGACGGTGACTCTTTTACCGGGGAGATGATTGACGGTATACTCGGCGACCACTATCCTACGCCTGATCGCATGCTGATAAACTGCGAAAAGATCGTTCAGGCGTATCTTGATAACACAATGTGCGACTGTCAGCCGCCGTCAGGAACGATGGATCTTTTTGCGGTCGAGGGCGGAACCGCAGCGATGACATATATCTTCAACACCCTGAAAGAAAATTTTCTCATAAATCCCGGCGACAAAATCGCCATCGGCACCCCGATTTTCACGCCATACCTCGATATTCCCACCCTAAACGATTATGAGTTGATAGTCATTGATATCAAGATGGATGAAAAAAGCAATTGGCAGTATCCGGATTCGGAACTCGACAAACTTAACGACCCCTCCGTGAAGGCCTTTTTCATCGTCAATCCGTCAAATCCGCCTTCTACGAGCGTCGCGAAGGAATCTCTCGACAAAATCGCGAAACTGGTTCAAACCACCAGAAAAGATCTCATAATACTAACGGATGATGTTTACGGAACATTCGTGAACGGATTCAAATCGTTGGCGGCCATCGCCCCGAAAAACACTATTCTGGTCTATTCATTCTCAAAGTATTTCGGGGCTACCGGGTGGAGACTGGGAGTTATCGGGATATACCAGGACAATATCCTAGACAAATTGATTGCTGCTCTTCCCGAGGACAAACGAGGTGGAATGCACAAACGCTATGAGTCCATCTCGCCCGATCCGGACAGCATCAAGCTTATCGACCGCTTAGTCGCCGACAGTCGGGCAGTCGCTTTGAACCATACCGCCGGCCTCTCGACGCCACAACAGGTAATGATGGCGCTATTCTCATTTCAGGAACTCCTCGATGCGGACAGCCACCTTTACAAGAAAGAGGCGCAGGACCTGGTGAGAGAACGCTATGAAGCGCTCTATAAGTCGCTCGGCGTCAAAGCGCCCGAACTGCCTTGCTATGCAAGGTATTACACGACGATTGATATTCCGCAACTTGCGGAACAACGATTCGGAAAAGACTTTGCGAAGTGGCTCAAATCAACCTACGAACCGATTGACTTCGTGTGGAATCTTGCCGATAAAAAGGGCGTTGTTCTTATGGATGGCGGCGGCTTTGCCGCTCCGGAAATGTCCGTTCGCGTCTCGCTTGCGAATCTGTACAAGGACGACTACGTTAAAATCGGGAAGGAGATCAGCGAACTGCTTGCTGAATATCAAGATATCTGGAAGAAGTCCGGCAACTAATATCAGGAATAACAATCATGTCCGAAGCGGGCACAACGAAGCAGGAAAATCCTCCTACCTCCCCCTTTGGCAAAGGGGGGTTAGGAGGATTTTCATATAAATCTTAACGGGGGGAATTCATGTTTAATGATATTTTGGAAATTTGCCTTAAAAATCCTGAGATATTGTTGTTTCTGTCGCTGGGCGCCGGTTACTGGATCGGTAAGTTCAAATTTAAAGGATTCAGTCTGGGAGCCACCGCATCGGTGCTGCTGGTTGCGCTCGTGCTGGGACAAATCCCGGGAGTGCAAGTTCCCGGACTTTTGAAAACCGTCAGTTTTGCCCTGTTTACATTCTGTATCGGTTACAGTGTCGGACCGCAGTTTTTCGGAGCATTGAAGAAGCAGGGGCTGAGCTATATCTGGATTGCCCTGGTTGTGGCTGTGGCGGCACTGGTCACAGCTCTTGCGCTTGGAAAACTCTTCGGCTTCAGTCCCGGAACGACAGCGGGGCTTCTGGCCGGAGCACTGACCACATCGGCCGCCATCGGAACCGCGGAAGGCGCCATCACCCATTTGCCCGGGATTTCCGAGGCCGCCAAGACTGCTATGGAAACAGATGTAGCCATAGCATACGGCATAACTTACATCTTCGGTACCGTCGGCGGAATTCTCATGTTCACTTTGCTACCAAGGATTATGGGGATAAATCTGAAGGTGGAAGCCAAAATACTTGAAGAAAGCTATTCCGGCGGTGGGGACGACTTGGACAAAAGTCCCGATCTGTTTTCCTGGTCAAAGCAGTTGAGTCTGCGTGCATACCGAGTGGAAAACGAAAAGATATTCGGCAAGACGGTCGGTTTTATCGAAGGACTTTTTCCTCAGCGCGTCGTTGTTGAGGCTGTTCAAAGAGACAAGCAGTCGCTGGCCATTCAGTATGACATGACCATTCAATCAGGTGACATCCTCATTATTGGAAGCCCATCCCGAAAATGCATGCTGGCCGCTCCGGAACTTGTCGGTCCTGAACAGGACATTGCCGGGCTGACAGATATTGTCGGCGAAGTTATGGAAGTCTGTGTTCTGAACAAGGAAATTTCCGGAAAAACCATCGCCGAGCTTGGGAACAGGAATGAGGCGCACGGCCTCTTCCTCCGCAAGATTACGCGTCAGAGCAATACCGTTCCTATTTTGCCCAAAACCGTAATTGAGCGCTGTGACATCCTTCAGTTGATCGGAAGAAAGGAAGATGTGGAACGGGCGGTCCAAATGATCGGTTTTGCGGAACGTCCGACGGACGTGACCGATATGGTTGTCGTAGGATGCGGAGTAGTGCTCGGCACGCTGATAGGTCTTCTTGTCGTGAATATTGCCGGCATCCCGATCTCTCTGGGCGTAGGAGGAGGCGTCCTTGTATCCGGCCTAATTTTCGGATGGGTGCGCACCTTGCATCCAACCTACGGACAGATTCCCTCCGCAAGCCGATGGATCCTCCAGAACCTGGGATTGAACCTCTTCATTGCCTGCGTCGGACTGGGCGCCGGCAGTCAGGCCCTGGCCGCCCTGAAAACCACGGGGTTATCGGTCTTCATCGCCGGGGTTCTCCTGACAATCATTCCCGTTCTCGCGGGCCTTCTCTTTGCGAAGATTTTCATGAAATTGAATCCCGTTTTCCTGCTCGGCTCCCTCACCGGATCGCGAAACCTCACGGCGGCCCTGCTTACCCTTGAGGAACAGGCCGAAAGCTCCATGCCCGTCCTCGGCTACGCGGCGCCCTACGCCGTCGCCAACGTGGTGCTGACCATCTGGGGTTCCCTCCTTGTGAATATTATGCATAGGCTTTAAAAAAGCGACAAGGCGCGGCAGTAGATAAGTGCGTCAAGACGCGGTTTTCCTCCCATTGAAATTCAAGAGGATAAACCATATGTCACAAGACGTTTTTCCTTTCAAGCAGGGGGGAAGATAATTAATAACAATTGGCAATATTTCGTTGACATGCAAGGGCATCTCCCCTATACCTATTAGCAAAAAAAGGAGGAATGGTATGAAAAGATTCGTGATGTTGTTGATGATATTATTGGTCAGTTGTGCCTTGGCTACGGTTGTTCTCGCAGCGGACACCAAGTCCACCCCGGCAGGAAAGGCAAAAGCAACGACGTTGAAGGGAGAAGTCGTTGAGGTACAGCCCACGATAATCGTTATTCTAGTTGAGGAGAAAGGCCAGAAGGCCCAGAAAAAGGTTTCCTTTGATGAGAAAGTGAAGCTGTGGGGCATAAAGAAAGTCGACGAACTAAAAGCGGGGACCAAAGTTGTTGTGAAAGCTGTTGACAAAGAGGGAACTCTTGTCGCTACCGACATTAAAAAAGGTTGGGAGAAGACAAAAAAAGCCGCGAAGGAAATTGTGCCGTCGTCTTCGACTCCCAAACAAAAATAATGACTTCGTAAAAGGTCGTCATTCCTGCGCAGAGCCTGTCCTCGACCCAATCGGGGACGGGAATCCAGAAAGCATGTAAATACTGGATTACGGATCAAGCCCGGAATGACAGAAAGTGGGCATTTAAGACTTTTTGCGAGTTCCTTAAGAAATAATGGAGACAGGAATCACTGAATTTAATTTACGGAGGAGGGATATGATGAAAAAAAGTTTATTGGTAGTAATGGTATGCTTGGCATTTATGGCATTTATTTTCGGCTGTAAGTCGGAGACGCCAAAACAGGCCGAAGCGCCCAAACCGGCTGCGGCGCCTGCGGCAACGCCCGCTGCTGCTCCGGCTCCACCTGCGGTTGCAGGCGGAACAGTCCTCGGCGTTTCTGTTTCCGAAATTGTGGCAGTGGTCAATGGCTGGAGCATCAAGAAGCAGATTATGGGAAAGGATGTTTACAACGACAAAGGCGAAAAGATCGGCAAGGTCGATGACCTCATCGTCAGCCCGGACAAGGCGATCTCTTATGCTATCATCGGAGCCGGCGGCTTCCTGGGGATTGACAGGCATGACGTAGCCATTCCCGTAAATCAGTTTAAAATCGCCGGCGGCAAGATCACGCTACCCGGGGCCACCAAGGACGTCATAAAGGCGATGCCTCCCTTCCAGTATGCCAAGTAGGGACAAAGGAAAGGACATCATTAAAGACTGGCGGCGGCGATATGGATCTCCTTATCGCCGCTAGCCATTCTTGGATAACCTGATCATTTCATAACCGCAATCTGTGTGCCAGAATAGTCATTGACATACAAACGATTATTCCCTATGACAGGGCGTCGGTGGTTGAATGCGTCTCGATCCGTTCAATGACATCGATGCTCCAATATTATTAGTTTTCGTCAAGCAGCAATACATGTCAAATCAGAAAGGAAAGGAATCATGAGAAGAAAATGGTCGGTAATTTTGTCGGTAATGTTTCTGTGTGTCGCCTTTGTTGGGTGCGCAACCCCAAAAAAGGCTTATACGCCTTTTGATCTCAACACCCCACTCGCAGCGGGTCAATTTGTTCAAAAAGCAGATAATTTTGTTGTCCTCTTCGACAAGTCTTCTTCCATGGACGATGTCTACGCCAGGACAACGCGCATGGAATTGGCGAAAGATGTTGTCAACAGAATGGCGGCAACAATTCCCAACCTCAAGTTGAACGCAGGATTAAGAACCTTCTGGAACGATGAAACTAAGCTTGTTTACGGTATGGCATCTTTTGACAAAGGTAATTTCCTTAAACCATTAGATTGCATCATTTGGGGAAGTGGCAACACTCCCATGGCAAAGGCGATCCTGGGGGCAGGTACGGACATGGCGGCATTAACGGGCAACTCAGCCATCATCATTGTCAGCGATTTTGAGCACATAGAAAATCTCGACGACATGAGCCCCAAAAATGTCATGGCGGCGGTGGCTAAACTGAAAAAGCAGTATGGAAGCAGGCTTTGCATCTATTCCGTCCAGGTGGGAAATGCCCCTAAGGGGAAAATTATTGCCCAAGAGATCGTTAAGTATGCCGGCTGCGGGGCAAGCGTGAATGCTGATGATTTAGGAACTGCGGTCGCCATGGGCGCTTTTGTGGAAAAAATCTTCCTGGGACCTGCAACTGGATCCAAAGGGGAAGTTGCTGCTTCCATGAAGGCCGAAGCGGCCGCTGCTGCCGCCGGGCAATCTTCCGTGAAAGGGGTATCGGCAACGATCCATTTCGACTTCGATAAATCAGCAATCAAACCGGCCTTTAAAAAGACGATCTCCGATTTCGCGGCGCTGCTTGTGAAGAACCCCGACGCGAAGGTAGTAATCGACGGCTACACCGATTATATCGGTACGGACAAGTATAATTTCGCCCTTTCCGATCGACGCGCCAAGAGTTTCAAGAAGGTGCTCGTGAAGAAGTACGGCATTGACGCTTCTCGCATTATGATCAAGGGCTTCGGCAAAACAGACCCCATCGCCCCGAATAAAACAAGTAAGGGAAGATACGAAAACAGACGGGCAACTGCGATCATAGAGTAATCTTCAATCATCGCAGTTTACTTGATAAAAAACAGGGGGCCGCAGCATTCAACTCATGCTGCGGCCTTCCTTGGTTGTAAAAAGGGGATCAGCCGTCAATCATGGTTGTTCCTTACTTTGGCTCTTCCTTCGTTTCTTCCTTCCCCGCTTCTTCAGAAACGACAGGGGGCGGGAGCGGCGGATCTGCCAGGATTTCCTCTTTTACTCCATCATTTTTGACTTCACTCACAGGCTCCGGTTCCATCTTGACATCCCTTGCAGGTCCAGTATCCGTTTTGACTTCATCAACAGGCCCCGGCTCCATCTCTTTGATCCAGAGGGGATGCCGATGCCGGGCATAATCGAGGCGGACGGTTCCGGTAAAGATCCCTCTGATCATGGGCCGGTTCGGCTTCAGAAGAATCGCGCCGATATGAGCCGCAAAGGCCAGGATAAAGAGCATGAAGAAGATATTGTGGATCCACGTTGCCCAGAGAACCAGGGTCAGGGACATATCCGGGGCATAGAGGTTCTTGTAGGTCTTGACCAGCCCCGACAAAATCAGCATGGCAATAGTAAACGCCATCCCCACATAGGCGAGGCGCTGTTCCGGCAGGTACTTATGGAACGGCGGCTCCTCCCCTTTGCCAAAGAAGCTCTTCATGACTTCGATGGAGGATTTCAGATCACCCCGCCGGGGAATCATTCCCCCTTCGCCGAGGATACCGTGATAGAGAAGATGAAAAACGGCGGCGGCAATGAAGACCACAGAGGCGGCGTAATGAATGTACAGGGACTTTATGAAATCGCCTGACCAGGACAAACCGGGAAGAGAGGTGATGTAATACCGGTTGGCCATGGGCAGTTCAAATATCCCTGTAATCAACAGCAGCAAGCCGGACAGGGCAATGGCCCAATGCTCGACAAGCTCGATGAGATCGTGACGTACAACGAGCCCTTTATCATTCATAATCTTGTCATTCATTGCTGTCCCCCTTTCCTTTCACCCGGTCTTTCCTCCGGGAGAGGGCTATGAAGGCCCCGGCCACCCCGGCGGCAATGCCGTAAAGCGGCGCCTGGAGAACAATCTTTCCCATCCTGTCCGTTTTGGCCATTTGCCTTTCCGCAGGCCCCATATCGGGCCTTCCCGGTTGTTTTTTCATCGTCCCGTTGAGAGCGGCAAAAGAAACGGGCGACACATACAAGGTTGCCGTACCGCCGTTTTCCTTCTTGCCGTAGATAAAACCTTTCATCGCCTTGGCCCGTTCTTCCGCCAGGGCATAGATTTCCTTGCGGTCACCGATGAGCATGGCCTGCTGCGGGCAGGCCTCGATGCACCCGGGAAGCTTTCCTTCCTCCAGGCGGTCATTGCAGAGATCGCATTTGTACATAACACCGTTGCCGGCCAAAGACGGCAAGATATGAAGGTAAATCCCCACACCTGACTGGCGCTGTGGGATCTCCCAGGGACAGACGGCCTTGCATTTGGCCCCTCCGAAACAGAGTTCCTGGTCTATAACCACTGCCCCGTTTTCATATTTATGATTCGCCGAAAAGGGACAGATCGTGGCACAGGCCGGATTGTCACAGTGCATGCAGCGGCGGGGTACAAAAACGGTTCGCTTTTGCCCTCCTTCATCTATCTCGGCCTGGTGGACATAAATAAAGTTATAGGGGGTCAGACGGTTGATAACCTCCCGCTTTTTCGACCAGTCCTCAATAGTCTTTCGAGGCCACGGTTCCGGTATGGGTTCGTGAATCTTCGGGATCTTGTCCCTGTTGATGGTTTTACACGCCCCAACGCAGGCCGGTATATCCTTCCCCGGACATCCATCGCATTGACTCAGATCGATGAGGGTCGCCAGGCGCTTCCCGCCAGTGGCAAACCCCTTCCCCGGAAGGGCAAGACCGGCGCCCGCAGCGGCGACGCCGGTCGATACCTTGAGGAACGCCCGCCGGTTCAATCCGGCTTTCTTATCTGCACTCACAATAAACTCCTCCCTTAAGCAAGATCGACATAACGGGTCAGGGCCTTCTGAAAATCCGCCATTGACTGCTCCGGATTCTGGATTGATTTCTGCATACATTCCTCCATATAGACCTGGAGCACCGCTGCTCCGGCTCTCTTCATCGCCGCCGTAACCGCCGATACCTGGATAAGGATATCTTCGCACGGGCCCTGATTCTCGATCATCTTCTGCAGCCCCCGCAACTGGCCTTCGATCCTCTTGAAACGATCCAGAATTTTTTTTCTCTTCTCATCCATATTATACCCTATGGGGTATAATAGGCATTAAAAAGAGTCCTGTCAAGACCTTTTTCATAGACCTTTTCCTTGCTGAAACCCTTGACAAGATGAGGATCGTGATTATATTGGCAGCGTAATTTTATTTCTAAGATTTCAATAATTTATTCGGAGAGCAATCAAATTAATTTTAGCTATGGGAGGTATGGCCTATGAGATTTAGACCGCTGCACGATCAAGTATTGGTTATCCGGGAGGAAAGCGAACAGAAAACCGCCGGGGGCATCATCATCCCCGATACGGCAAAGGAAAAACCCCAGAAGGGTAAGCTGGTCGCCGTCGGCCCGGGGAGGATGGATCGTGAAGGAAAGCGTATTCCGTTGGAAGTCAAGGCAGGGGATCGCGTTTTGTTCGGCCGCTATGGGGGCACGGAAATCAAGATCGATGGTGTGGAACATCTCATGATGAGAGCAGACGACATCCTCGGCGTTTTGGAATCATAACAGGAGGGAATAAAAATGTCAGCAAAAGAGATTAAATACGATAGCGTAGCCCGGGAAAGAATTTTGAAGGGCGTAGATGTCCTGGCGAATGCCGTAAAAGTCACCCTGGGCCCCAAGGGACGTAACGTAGTGATCGAGAAGAAGTGGGGCGCCCCAACGGTCACCAAGGACGGCGTCACCGTCGCCAAGGAGATCGAACTGGAAGACAAGTTTGAAAACATGGGCGCCCAGATGGTTAAGGAAGTAGCCTCCCGGACATCGGACCTGGCCGGCGACGGCACCACGACCGCTACCATTCTTGCTCAGGCCATCTACCGGGAAGGATCGAAGCTCGTGGCGGCAGGGATGAATCCCATGTCCCTCAAACGGGGCGTGGACAAGGCAGTGGTCCTCGTCACGGAAGAACTGAAGAAGATGTCCAAAGCCGTCAAGGATAAGAAAGAGATCACCCAGGTCGGCGCCATCTCGGCCAACAGCGATTTTAGCATCGGCGAGATCATCTCGGAGGCCATGGACAAGGTCGGCAAAGAAGGTGTCATCACCGTTCAAGACGCAAAAGGCATGGAAACCACCCTTGACATCGTGGAAGGCATGCAGTTCGACCGGGGCTACATCTCTCCCTATTTTATTACCAATCCGGACAAAATGGAAGTCCGTCTCGAAGAGCCCTACATCCTCCTCAACGAAAAGAAGATCAGCACGATGAAGGATATGGTCCCCATTCTGGAACAGGTAGCCCGGACGGGGAGACCTCTGCTCATCATCGCCGAGGACCTGGAAGGGGAAGCCATGGCGACCCTCGTGGTCAATAAACTGCGGGGAACCATCAAATGCGCCGCCGTCAAAGCCCCCGGCTTCGGGGACCGGCGCAAGGCCATGCTGGAAGACATTGCCATCCTGACGGGGGGCAAAGTTGTTTCCGATGATATCGGCGTGAAAATGGAAAATTTGACCCTTGCTGATCTCGGACAGTGCAAACAGGTCACCATCGATAAGGACAATTCCACCATCGTCGATGGCGCCGGCAAGAGCGCCGACATCCAGGCCCGGGTCAAGCAGATCCGCGCCCAGATGGAGGATACGAGTTCCGACTATGACCGGGAGAAGCTACAGGAACGTCTGGCCAAGATCGTGGGCGGCGTCGCGATAATCAAGGTCGGGGCGGCAACGGAAATTGAGATGAAGGAAAAGAAGGCCCGGGTGGAAGATGCCCTCAACGCCACCAGGGCGGCCGTGGAAGAAGGCATCGTTCCCGGCGGCGGCGTGGCTCTTATCCGCAGCCTGAAGGCGCTGGAAAAAACAACTCTTCCCGAAGATGAGCATTACGGCCTCAACATCGTGAAACGTGCGCTTGAAGAGCCTCTGCGCCAGATTGCCAACAACGCCGGTTTCGAAGGGTCCATCGTGGTGGAAAAGGTAAAGGCCGGCAAGGAAGATTATGGTTTCGACGCCGATAAGGGTGAATATAGCAATATGATCAAGGCCGGCATTATCGATCCCACGAAGGTAACCCGCCTGGCCCTCCAGAACGCGACATCTGTTGCGTCCCTCCTGCTGACTACCGAGGCGATGGTCGCCGAGGCGCCCAAGAAAAAAGCCCCGCAGATGCTGACGCCTCCTCCCGGCGGCATGGGTGGTATGGGCGGTATGGGCGGCGGCATGGACGATTACGATTACTGAGATCGAACCATCAATAACAAACACAAACGGCTGGAGAGCTTATTCTCCAGCCGTTTTTTTACTACTCACATAAAATTACAACCAACGTATGGATTATGGGGAACAACCAGAGATAAAGGAGGGGGGCCGGGTGGCGTAGAACCCGGCCCCCTAATGACAACACACACAAATACCGTGCCGTCGTTGTAGGCTTCAAAATTAAAGAGAGGGACCGGAACTTTTTGGCTCCGGTCCCTTCTTAAGGAGGAGCTCGGCGACAAACCACGCCCCTTCAGTGGACGTTTTCCTGCAAGGTCAACCGTTATGGCATCCGGGAGTCCCGGCAGAAGTGGGGGGATATTAAGATATTTTGAAAATTACGCAATATTAAAAGAATTGAACAATAAATTACATAAAATGTAATTTTAGGTCAGGGTGGAAAGATAGGCCTGGAGATTGTGTTTGCTGTTGGTTATCCCCATTTTTTTGCGAATACGGTACCGGTGGATATTGACGGCGCTGGTGGAAACGTTCATGATCTCGGCTATTTCCTTGCTGGTCAGTCCTTCTTTGATGAAGTTGGCGATCTGGATTTCCCGGGTGGTCAGGTTAATATATTTTGTGGATAGTTTTCGGGCGAAAGGAGAGATAAGGTCTTTCAGGTTGGATTCGAGAATGTTAATATGAGCCATGTCTCTGGCATCCATACGACCCGTTTTTAGCTTTTCCAGATAAGGCAGGACGAGCTTTTTGATATTCAACAGCATTCGTTCTTCCAGTTCATCTCGATCCTCTTCCCGGCGTTTGAGCAAGACACGCAAGGCCGCATTGAGTTCCTCCAGTTCGTGCGTCTTAATCTCCAGCTCTTTCCCCCTATTTCTGACCGCCTCTTCCGCGAGTTTCCGATCCGTGATGTCCCGAATGGATTCGATGGCCCCCACGATGTTCCCCCGGCTGTCATACAGGGGGCTGGCCTTGGCCCAGAGGAAGGCCTTCTGACCCTTTACCTGCAGGACATCCGTTTCGATGATCAACAGATCTCTTTCCTTCTTCAGAACATAGTAACCGCGCTCGATCTGATCATCAGGCTTGAGGACCAGGTCAATTAAGATGGGGCGTCGCACCCCATAGAAAGTGATGGCATATTCATAATTGCTTTTGCCGATGATATCCGGCGCCTTGACGCCGGTCATCTCCTCCATGGCCCGGTTCCAGGCGATTACGGTTCCCTTCCCGTCGATGGCAAAGGTGGCGTCAGGGAGAAATTCGATGATGTCCAACAGGCGCTGTTCCGACTCCCGGAGGGCCTCACGCATGCGGCGTTGGTCGGTGATATCCATGGAATTGCCCAGGATCGCCGGCTTGCCTCCGTAGTAGATGGAGGTGACCGTTTCTATAATCCAGCGGATATTTCCACCCTTGGTTACGATCCGGAATTCATGGGGGGAGGTGCTTTCACCGCGCAGCATGGCCCGGGCGTTCTTCTTTACATCTTTCCGGTCATCGGGATGGACGATGCTGTCGGATTTCTTGCCCGTGAGCTCTTCCAGAGTATAACCGGCATAAGAAGCGGCGTTGGCGTTGACATATTTGAATCGGCCGTCCTGGACGACGTAAATGCCGGCAAATGACTTCTCCGCCAGAGTTCTGAAAAGTCCTTCACTCTGCCGCAGGGACTCCCCAGCTTGCCGGTGGTCCGCCGATTCCTTTTCCAGCTCAGTGATTTTCTGTCGGAGGGCCTTGAGCCCAGTATCCGTTTTCATAGACGGACATTCTCCATAATTTCATTACCTCACCCTTCACATACGCCCACTGCGAACAAGCAATGTTTTATCGGTTCAATATCAACCACGTCCTTTTCCCAGCTTATGCCGGTAGCAACAAAAAGGCCGGAGAAGTTATACTCCAGCCTTTTTCACTTGACTATACAGCTTCCTCCCTCCCCTTCAAGGGGAGGGTTGGGGTGGGGATGGGGTTAATGCCGGCAACTGATTGCAGCCATTGCCGCCTCACTTCCGGGCGTACTGCGCCTCGATCTGCTCCTTGTATTTATCGATTACCACTCGGCGTTTGAGCTTCATTGTCTGGGTCAGCAGGCCGTTTTCCAGGGTGAAGTTGTCATTCAGAAAGACATACTTCTTGGGAATTTCATAGCCGCCGTACTTCTTCTTCAACTGCTCCGTAATCCCGTTGCTGATCATAAAGGTAATCTCCTCCCGTTCCATGAGCACATCCATGTCCTTGGGAAGATGATTTTTTTCTGCATAGGCCTCGACGGCAACAAAATCCGGCACGACCAGGCAGATCGTAAAAGCCCGGTTTTCGCCGTAGACCACGGCATTCTGGACATAGGGATGGAGGCAGATATCCTCCTCCATGGAGGCGGGGAAGACGAATTTCCCGTTCTCCAGCTTGAACTGCTCCTTGATCCGGCCGGTAATGTAAAGGAAACCGTCCTTATCGAGACGTCCCCGGTCGCCCGTACGGATGCCGCCGTCATTGGTCATTACCTCCTGGGTCTGCTCCGGCTTGTTGTGGTACCCCTTCATCACATTGGGCCCATAGACGACAATCTCACCGTCCGTTGCCCCCTCCTGGACAACGGAGGAATCGATGACGATCTTTACCTTATCGATGGCCTGGCCGACGCTCCCCAGGCGATAAGAGTATGAGGCGTTCATGGCGATGGCCGGAGAGGTTTCCGTCATGCCGTAGCAGTCGTAGATCGGAATCCCGATATCGAAGAAAAACTGGGCGATATCGGGGTTCATGGCGGCGCTGCCGCTCATGCAGCCCAAAAGCCGCCCGCCCATTTTTTCCCGTACTTTTGAAAATACGATTTTATCGGCAATCCCGTATTTCATATTCGTCAGGAGGCAGGATTTTCCTTCGGCGGCCAATTCCCGCTTCTTCTTCGCCGCTGCCACTCCCATGTGGAACAGGGCCTTGGCCAGTCCGCCCGTATCGTCCATTTTCTTTTGGAGGCCGTCGTAGATCCGGTTGAAGACCCGGGGTACGGCGACCAGCCAATTGGGTTTCACCATGGCCAGGTCGCCTGCCACCGTCGCCGGGCTCTCGGCAATCCCCATGGAGGCTCCCAGTTTGATGATGGCGTGGAGTTCCGCCGTCTGTCCGTAGGAATGGGCCCAGGGGAGGATGACCAGACTGCGCCCGTTTTCGTTTAGTTCCGGATACTTCTTGATTCCGGCCAGGGTATTGCTGGTCAGATTGGCATGGGAAAGGAGGACCCCCTTGGGTTCGCCGGTCGTTCCCGAGGTGTAGATCAGCCCGGCAATGTCGTCCGGCGCCGGTCGGGTGGAGGGGACAGGATGGGCCGCCCCTGCTTCTTCCACCGCCGCCATACTGCCCGCGCCGGTGCTGTCGATAATGAATATCTTCTCCAGGGTCGGGATGTAGCGGGGAAAATCCTTAATCTTTTCGTAGATCTCCGGCTTGGATACGAAGAGGATCTTTATCGCACTATCTTTGATGATGTACTTCCAGACAGAGAGGAGTTCCGCCTCATACATGGGGACATAGCGGCCACCTAAGCCATACGTCGCAAAGGAGGCAACCGGCCATTCGACACGGTTATTGGCGATGATCCCGACGGCGTCGCCTGTCTTTACGCCCAACTGCGCCAAGCCGCCGCGCAGGTTGTCCACCCGCCGGCCAAATTCCCGGTAGGTTATCCACTCGTAGACGCCTTGCTTGTTTTTTGTCCCGAAGAGGAGGTTGTTGGGGTATTTGGTAACGCTCTCCTCTAACAGCGCCACCAAGTTATCCGGCTTATCCAATTGATACGTGTGCATGATAGTCTCCTTGGAAAAAGAATTTCCCCTCCTTATTCCATTCAGACGGTTCGTACCCTACCTCATATGCTTATTCATTTCAAGATATTTTATCAGTTTTTCAACGCTTTGGAACATCAGGCCATTGCCGGGTAAAGGACGCTCGACCACGATAACCATGCATTTCTCCCGCTTGGCCGCCGCGATCTTTGCGGGCACACCTCCGGCGGTGCCGCTGTCCTTGGTAACCAGGACGGCGACCCCGAATTTTCGGATGGCATTTATGTTTTCCTCAACAGAAAAAGGCCCCTTGGCGGCAATAACCATCTCTGTGGGGATGCCCGCCGCCCGGCAGGCCGCCAGGGAATCGGGATGGGGGAGAACGCGGACAATCAGCGGCACGCCCGTGCGTTTTGCCTCCTCCGCGTAGGGGCGCAGATTCCGGGAACCCGTGGTGAGGAGGACCGCCTTGCCGACAGCGCAGGCTAAACGCGCGGCTTCGTCGTGGTCGGCGACAAAGACAATCCCGTCCGTTTCGGAAACCATGCGGGAAGTAACTCCCGAAGCAAGACTTTTGAAAAATTCCATTTCAGCCTCCTTATCGTCATTCCGGCAAAGGCCGGAATCCAGTATTTTCAAGTCATTACTGGATTCCGGGTCAAGCCCGGAATGACAGAAAAGGGCGTTTCCAAAAGGTCTCGAAGGGTCTTCCGAGGTTGTTTCCGAAGCAATTTCCAAGGTGTCTCCATAAGATATTCCCGGTCGGACGAAGGTAAGGTAAGGGATGGAGAGACGGCGGGCTGTCGCCGCCGCCAAGGCGCGGATGGCCGTCGCATAGGGATGGGTCGCATCGACGAGGGTGTGAATGGCGTTGTCCCGAATCAGCTTCTCTAGACCCGGAGCGTCGAGGGGACCGGAACGTCTCCGTAGCCGTGGATGATCATCCAGTTCCAAAGGAATGTCCGTCGCCGTCGAGACAAGGACGGCAAAACCGGCCTTGACCATACCCGCGGCAAGAGGCGCCGTCTCCGATGTCCCGCCCAGCAGGAGAATCACAGCCGGTAGCCCCGCGAGGTGATGAACCAGCCGCGGGCGGTGCGGGACGCCGAATTGCCGATGATCACCATGCTCCGCATCCCGATGGGTTCATTCAGGAAATGGTCGAGGTCCGACATGATAATCTGTTCGTCCCTTCTCCCGACGGCGGTGGCGATTCCGACCGGCGTAGCCCCCTGCCGGTGGTTGCGGAAGATCTCCGCCGCCTCTTCAAGCTGTCTGATCCGTTTCCGGCTCCGGGGGTTGTAGAGGGCAACGACCAGATCGGCCGCCGCCACGGCCTCCAGGCGGGTGCGAATCGTCGCCCAGGAAACCAGCAGATCGCTGAGGCTGATCGTCGCATAATCGAGCATCAGGGGGGCCCCCAGCCTGGCGGCAGCGGCATTGGCCGACGGCACCCCGGGGATCACTTCAATGGTTGTATGAAAATCCTCCCCTACCGCCATCTCCAGGGCCAGCCCGGCCATCCCGTAAACGCCGGGATCTCCTGACGAGACAAGGGCCACGGTCTTGCCCGCAGCCGCATGTCTCAGGGCCACCCGGCACCGTTCCACTTCCTGGGTCATCCCGGAAGCTACGATTTCCTTACCCTTCGTCAGATCCTCTACGAGATCGAGGTATTGTCGATAGCCGACGACCACCTCGCTCCCAATAATGGCTGCTTCGGCCCGGCGGGTACGGTCTAAGGGATCTCCCGGTCCGATGCCGACCACGAAAAGCTTTCCCTTGCCAGGGCCACCGTGACACCGTTGCAGATCGTTCTTGGCCATATCAGTTTCGTCCTCCTTCCTCCCAGCAGGGCCGCCGGTTCGGCGACCGCCGGCAATCCGACCTTCTCCTCCACAAAAGCATGTTGTTGTACCTGTCCCGCCGCCGCCCGGATCGCCTCGGAGGCAATGAAACGCAAAGGGACGCCCAGCCTTTCCGCTGCCTGGATCAACCCTTCCTCGTCGGACTTGATATCCGCCGAGGCCAGAAAACGCACCTCTTCAAGATCAATGCCCGCCATGAGCAGCACTTCCCGGATGGCGGCGCTGATAGTTTCCTCTTCCGTTCCCCGACGGCATCCGATGCCGACAATGACACTCTTCAGGGCCTCCGTCGCCGTCGTGATCACCGGCTCCGCCCCCAGAATATTGCTGACCTTGACGCAGAGGTCATTCGCCCCCCCCTCGTGGCCACTCAGAAGGCTGATGACAAAGCGCCCGCCACTGTCCACAACGACCACCGCCGGATCAGTCAGCTTGCTGCGGAGATTCCCCGCCAGGGACCGGACGACTACCCCGCAGGGGGCAATATATACGATCTGACCGAAACTATTGAATATTTCTCTCGTCAGATCCACAATGCCGGCAAATCGCTTGCCTGCAAAAGTCTCGTTCACCCCTTCATGGAGAAATGCCTGGGCCTCAGGAAAATCTCCTGACAATTGCTGAATAATCAGGGCCCCGGGGTCGGATAGAGTGACGAAAGCCGTCTTCACGAGGGCCTTCCCTTCCGGTACTGGTGGCTGAAGGCGGCGTCATAGAGCTTTGAAGCGGGAATATCCCGGGCCAAAGCCCTGCCGACGAGGATCAGGGAGGTCTGGCCGAACTCTTCCTGCTCAACTTTTCCGGCGATATCCCCAAGGGTCCCGGCAACGATCTTCTCATCCGGCCAGGAGGCATGGTAAACCACCGCCGCCGGGCAATCCGGGCCATAGTGGGGAACCAGCACCGCCGTCACTTCCCCGACTTTATGCCCCGATAGATAGATGCAGAGGGTGGCGTGAGACCGGGCCAGCTTATCCAGATCCTGTTCTTCCGGCAGGGGTGTGCGTCCCGAAGTCCTGGTGAGGATGATGGTCTGGGCAATCTCCGGCGCCGTCAGTTCCACTTTCAGGGCCGCCGCGGAAGCCTGAAAGGCGCTCACTCCGGGAACAACTTCATAGTCTATACCCAACTCATCGAGGCCGTTCATCTGCTCTCTGATGGCGCCGTAAATCGAGGGATCGCCGGAGTGGAGGCGGATGACGTCGATCTCCCGGTCCCGGGCCGACCGGCATACCGCCAGGATCTCATCAAGATTCATTTCCGCCGAATTGTAACGTTCCGCATTATCAGAAAGCACTGCCACAACGGCAGGGCTGACAAGGGAACCGGCATAGATGCAGATCCGGCAGTTTCTCAGCAGGCGATCGGCCCGGACGGTAAGAAGCTCCGGATTCCCCGGTCCCGCACCGACAAAATATACTTTCATCTGTAAATATTACCTCATCTCTTCAAATTCATTCATCTAAATATCCCTACCTCTTCAAGGGGTCTGTTACAAGACAACTTCCCTCCCCTTCAAGGGGAGGGTTAGGGTGGGGATGGGTTTGCGAGACCATTCTCATTCCCTTTGGCATGAACAAGGATTATGGACAGATACCCCGTCTCCGGGGCGGCATCCCGCAAACTGAGGAGATCCGTTTCGAGGCGCTGATCCGCCATTCCCACCCGGGACACAAAAACGCTCCCCCCGATCACACCTTCTTCCTCAAGGAGACCGATAACTTCCCGCAGGCGCCCGCCGATTTTCATGAGGATTACCGTCCCTTTATCTCGCAGGACTCGCCGGATATGGTCGAGATCCTCCACCGCCGGAATGATTGTCACCCCATCTCTGCCCTCTCCCACGGGAAAGGTGCAGAGGGACGCAGCGGCGCTGAAGGCCGTCACGCCAGGAACCGAGACGATCCGGACCTCGGGCCGAAGCTGGCGCAGTTCCCGGACCAGGTAGATGAACGTCGAATACAGAAAGGGATCGCCCAGGGTGATAAAGCAGGCATCTTCCCCTTTAGCAAGAATATCGTTGATCTCACTTGCATTTTTTTGCCAATGGGCGGACAGCTCTTCCTCGTCGGCGGACATGGGAAAGACAAGCTCATGAATCTCCGCCTGCTCCCGCAGATACGTCTTTGCGATAGAGAGGGCCAGACTGTTCGCCTCTGTCCGGGCCTTGGGAACAAAAAGATGCCGGCATTTTCCGAGGAGGGAAGCCCCCTTCACCGTCATCAACCCCGGATCTCCGGGACCGACGCCGATCCCGTATAATGTGCCGCATCCAGTGCTATCTTTCACCGTAAATCACACCTCATCTGTTTGAATACACTCATCTAAATTCCCCCTCGTCTTGAAAGGGCAAATTCCACAATCACTTCCCTCCCCTTCAAGGGGAGGGTTAGGGTGGGGATGGGTTTGTAAAACACTACCGGGACGCTGGTCCTCAACTCGCCCGGTTTGCAAATCATAGGCAGTCTCTGCGAATCAGCAGAAACACCGTCAATGAAGACAGCTCGGAATCATCCAGATCCTCCGGTGTCACCTCACTGATTCTTTCCCCTGGAAGGGAAAGATTCTCACAGCAGAAGAGCCGGTAATCGCCGCCCCACCGCCGGCAGCGCGACTTAACCCAGGCGGTGGCTTCCTGCCTCCCTCCCAGGATGGCAAGCTTTTTCTCCTTTCCCAACTCGTCCGGATCGTATTCAGGGTTTTTGCCGTGGGCATCGATGATCTTTGCATCCGTCCAGTCAAGACCAAGGCGGGCAAAGGCTACCTGTACGGAGCTGATTCCCGGAATCAGAAAACACGCCTCCCTGCCGAAGCGCTTGAGTACGGGCTGGGCCAGGCTTGAGATGCCGGGGTCACCCGTCACCAGGACAACAACCTGCTGCCGCTGCCAGCAGCTTTCAATAATTCTCAAAATGCCGTCAATATCGGCACCCACGGCGATTTTATCAGCCACGCTGGCGGGGAATAGATCAAGTATCCTCTTGGCCCCCACGAGCACTTCCGCCCCCGCCACCTCCCGGAGAACCATCGGTGTCAGATAATCGGGGGAACCGGGACCGCAACCGCAAATTCTTATCTTCACTTTTCACCCCATCCGGCCCGGCCGGAAGTAAAAAACTGGCTCATCCGGTTCATATGTTCATCCGAATTTGGAAAGAAATTTCACTTCAGGATGACGCTCTCTTTCATCTACAAAGTGTTAAAATTACAGAGGTTGTGGTTTAATGATTTCCATCTGAACTTTGGTATGTTTGTACCTCAATAATATAAGAAATCCATTAAAATTGACCCTGAATTTAGCCAAAATGGTGTTGTCATTGTTTTCCCCCATCAACTTTATCGCTATTCTTACTAAGCCATTCCTCAGCAATCTTTTGTACAGATATAACAATTGTTGCATGCTTGGGATTCATACCCTCAAGGGTAATTTCCTGTGCGAGTAAATTCATGACCTTTAATTCACTCCCTTCAAACCACCAGCTTGCTTTTGTTATAACATCATTGTATTGAACAGGCGGAGCTTGGCTAGCCAATATTGCCGCTATTTGAGGGACTGCGATATTCGAACTTCGTTCAGCTGCTTCCAATAACAAACTGGATAGCCATTTCCAGTCTTCGGGCTTCGATATTACGTATTTACCAATAGCATAAGGGAAACTGGATATGCTAAATATACTTGAGGGATCAACTGCCCCAAGCATTATATCGAAGTTTTTATAAATATTTTTTGCATCTGTAACGATTTTATTAGCAAATTCCGATATCTGCACAGCTGTCAGCGTTGATTGGATATCAATACCAATATATCCATAGGAAAAAATCAGATTCGAAGCAAAAGTGATGCTTTTCGGAAGCGCTTTATGAATTTCTCCCAAAATCCAACTATTGTATTTTTCTATATTCCCATCATGTAACAATTTCTGTTTAATTAAAGCACCTAATAATCCACTTAGTTGAGGAAACCCAAGTGTATTTCCACCATTTGTGTTTTTTCCGTTGGTTCTAAGACTAATAGTGAAAACGGTACTTGCTATCTCAAGTACTTCATCAACATTCAAGATACGTCCAAAATACACCATCTTATCAGAAAAACCCTGATGGAGAAAAATGGCTTCCGGCAAAGTCATACTGCGAAAAGAGGATTCTGAGCGGTTTATTTTCCAATCATTGATGGCTTTAAGAACTTCTTGGTCTCGGTTTTCTTCGGGGAATAATTCCTCTCTGTTTAATCTTTCCCAATAATCATTATCCCCAAATTGTGCGATCCCTTGAGGAACCTTAGCGGCATCATTTACTTTTCCTTTTCCCCAACCCGGGAAAAGATAATCAACAAGAATATGAATGTTATTTCTAAAATCATCCTCACCTACGGCTGTGTTGCCTAAGCCTACATACAATGAGTCGTTTAAGAATGAGGGAACATCAGTTGGTGACCTATGTTTTCCGAACACACGGATATCGTCAATCCTTCCGTTTATATATAGAAATGTATTTGGGGATACAAAACGGATTACATTTGCAACCAGCAGATCGTCAAAGTCTATTTCACCACGAAGCGAATCCCATGCTTGCTTTGTTCGACGTAAAACCATTTTTAAAGTTCGTGGATTGTTGAGAAGACTTGCAATTACATTTATAGGTTCTTTAGTGGTTACGCCGGTTGCTACGTCAAAAGCATGACCATATTCTTCAGGTGGTATCCGTTCCATGCCTAATCTTTTTAATCTAACTTCTGGTATTAGGCTGTCAATGTAGTTATCTTGCGAAATGCAAATATCTTTAAATTTATTAATGTGATTAATCACATATCTATGATGCAGGTGTGGTACTACTTCCATATGCTCTGCAATTCTTATCAACTCGGAGCGATTTTCTTTGACAGTTAGTACGAATGATACCTTCTCAAGATTTTTCAGCCTGTCTAACAAAGCAGCTACTTCATTATAAAGGGCATCATTTGTTTTGTTATTAGATGTAATGTTTCGGTCGATATCTTCAAGGTATATGACTAATCGCAGCTTAGAACAGATCAGGACATCGTCAAGCTTATTTAATTCTTTTACAGGATCCCTATGAGGATTAATTAATGCTGCAAAAGTCTTAGTCAAAGATGAATCAGATTTTAATAAGGCCTTTTGGTAATTATACATAGCGTCTTAATTAATTGCGCATAGACGGCGCAAAGTATTGTTGGGTTGACACCAGAGATTAAACTGATGAAAAACGGCATCAGCAATATCCTGAAGCATGGCAAAATATCGA
>Ga0247841_10000590_pt1 | contig 92514 bp, 78 predicted proteins | sample LaCruzMarch2015__2_FD_192410 | JGI IMG/M metagenome (GOLD analysis project Ga0247841, IMG submission 192410) | Freshwater microbial communities from meromictic Lake La Cruz, Castile-La Mancha, Spain - LaCruzMarch2015_18m | ecosystem: Environmental > Aquatic > Freshwater > Lake | place: Spain...
GTCGACACCACCGGCACCTACGCCCTGGCCAAGACCATGGTCATCTCCGCCGCCGCGGGCACCTACGCCGCCGGATCCTACAGCGACACATTGACCTTCACCATCACCGCCCAGTGAGAACGGGCTTCGCCATAGCATGGGAAAAGCGTCCAAGCGGACGCTTTTTGTTTGCCCGGCATGTGTGTGGAGGTTCTTCCCGGAAGAAAAGGCTCCCCACTGTGGGAGTTCTTCCCGGAAGGTCTTCCCAGAACAGCTTGCTCTCCAATCCCTATTCAGCTATGATCGCACCATGCAACCAAAAACCCGATTGTCAAATTTCCATACCCACTGCTGTTTTGACCACGGCATTGGCGACATGGAGGAATACTGTCTCAAGGCCTTATCCCTGGGGTTCTCGGCGTTGGGCTTCTCCTGCCACGCCCCCTACGGCTTGCAGGATGGCTGGCATATGCAGCAATCCAATATCGAACCCTACTTCGCAGAGATCCAACGCATGAAAGAGCTGTACGGCGAGCGTCTTGAGATCTATGCAGGATTGGAGATGGATTATCTGGAAACAACCGGACAGCTGATCGGCATGGAGTACCGGGATAGGTTGGATTACACAATCGCCTCGGTCCATATGATCAAACACCGCTATTCCGACCGGTATCTTACCGTGGACGGGCCTATGGATGAGTTCGAACTGCTTCTGAATGACAATTTCAAGGGGGATATCCAGGCTTTGGCAGCCTACTACTATCATCTGGAAGAAACCCTGATTGAACGTTTTCCTTTCGATCTGCTAGGCCATTGCGATCTGATCAAGAAACGCAATAAGGGCAACCGGTTTTTCAATCAGGATGAGGATTGGTACCGGAAGCTTGCCTTCCATATGCTTCAAACCGCACATGAACATGGCAAACGCATCGAGGTGAATACTGGCGGTCTATCCAGTGAGGCCACATCAGAAGTGTATCCCTCCATGGCGATGCTCAGACACAGCTGTTTATTGGGGATTCCCGTCGCATTGTCCGCGGACGCCCATAAAAGCCTCCATATTGATTTCTATTTTGAGCAGGCCTTGCAGGAGCTCAAGTCTGCCGGGTACCGGGAAATCGACAGCCTTTCCCATGGAAAATGGCAGGCTTTCCCCATCGTCTGACCCTATCGGATTCTTCTCAGATTATAGAAACATTTCCTTCATAGGAACTCTTGTGGACAAGTGACAATTGACGGCATATGGAAAAACAACTATGGTTTTCCTATGGGAAAGATCAAGCTGACCATCAAAGACATTGCCCGGGAGGCCAAGGTAGGACTCGGAACCGTTTCGAGGGTACTGAACAATAGTCCCCATGTCTCCGAAACCACCCGTGACCGAGTCATGGAAGTGGTCAGGTCGAACCAATTCCAACCCAGTTCGGCTGCGGCACGGCTTGCCCGGCATGAAGGCGCGACATCAACTGTGGGTTTATTGCTTCCCGATATCGGCAATCATTTCTTCTTTGAGATTTTCGAGATCATCTACCGGCAGTTGAGACTTCAAGAAATCGATCTCATTATTTTCAACTATGAGAAACACAACCGACAGGTCATCCACAAAGTACTCAATGCCGAGATATCGGCTCTGCTGATTTTCGACTTCCAACTGGACGATACGGAAATCGGGCTGCTGAAAAGCCGCAATGTGAAATACCTGTATGTGGACCACCGGTCATCGACCGACCATTGCATCTACATTGACAATATTGACGGCGGCAAGCTTGCGGCACGCTATTTGCTGGATAAAGGCGTACAGCGGCCCAGCTATATCGCCTACTCACCGCTTTCACAGTCGGACAGGGATCGGCAAACAGGATTCTCACAGGAACTCGCCCGGCATGGTATCTCCAGCTATCCAATCTATACCGCCCAGCTCTCTGAACAATCGGGATACGGGATAGCCCGGCACATCCTCACCGAACAGGCCACCGATGGTATTTTCTGTTTTTGTGATGATATCGCCGCAGGAGTGCTGCAAGCCATCAGGGAAGCCCAGATGCCGATACGTGTGGTCGGTTTCGATGGAGTGCGTCTCACTGGCCATATCGGACTGTCGACCATATCGCAGCATCCTATGGAAATCGGCACCAAGGCTGCCCAGACAATCATCCGGATCATGCGCGAAACCGAACATACAGAAAACCCCATCCAATTGGAGATCATTCCATCGCTGATAGACAGGAACAGCTGACCCGCAAGTCAGCTGTCCATCCATATAAGAACCAGCCTTCAATTTATTTCAGATACCCCAGCCATGTGGCTTGGCGCTCGATCATCAGATCCACCAGTTCGGGGACATCGCGGCAGATGTTCACCACAGGATTGCCCAGCAAAGCCTGCACGACGTACTCTTTCCTACCGGTCAGCACCGCTTCGGCTATCAGGTCATACACTCCGCAGTAATTGCGCAGCAAGGTGGCAAACCCTTTGGGATACACGGGGAAAGTGATTCCTTCCAGACCTTTCGCATGGATTCTGGCAGGCACCTCAACTGCGACCGTATTGGGAAGTTCGGGAATGAGATTGTGGTTCATTATGTTCACTGCGGATTCCTCATACCCGGAATCGGCGATGATGCCCTCGATGACCAGCACAATCCGCTCATGTCGGTCAAGACTGATTCTGGGCTGGACATTGGCCAGATCCATCCGATACAGCGTGTAGAAATCCTTGATACCCCGGTGATCAGCCACTTCGTAGGCCCAGGGGATATATTCTCCCATATGACTATCGCTGGTGATAGGCAGTAGATGGTAGTTTTTCAGGATTTCACGGAACATAGTACGGTCAGCCCAGGGTTTCCTGCTGGTATCGCTTTCCAAGGAGAGCCTACGGGAACTTCCTTCTGTCCTGGGAGCGTTGCCATGCCGGCGTACATAATCGAGGATGTCGGTGTACCCCGGTTCTTTCTCAAAAAAGGCCGGAGCTTTCTCCAGGATATCGGGATAGGCATCTTTTCCCGAATCACGGTAGGAAGCTTCCAGCAATACACTGAAATGGTTCAAACCAGCAGCCCGCAGCTGGAGGTTCTCAAAAGGAGTGCCCAGAATAGCGGGTAGATAACGTTCCAGAGAAGCTATTTCATGACACATACCGGTAAATCTCATCCAAGGATACTTGCGCAGCACCGTGGTGGTGATAGCGCTCATTGGATTCGAATAGTTGAATACAAAAGCATTAGGACAATACTTAGCCACATCATCGCAGATTTCCACAATCACTGGAGTTATACGCAAAGCATGGAACACCCCTCCGGCGCCTCCATTCTCCCCGTATACCTGGCGCACCCCATACTGCTGGGGCATTGTCCAATCCTCGTCCCACAAGGGGAACCGTTTGCCCACCTCAATCGAGATGACCACAAAATCGGCACCTTTAAGAGCTTCCACCCGGTCAGTCGTGGCATTCACCGTGTAGGGAGCCTGGTGGGCTTTCAGGAAATCCTGAGCCACAGCATGCACTTTGCCCAATGCGAGGGCATCGATATCGACCAACACGATTTGTGATCCAGCCAAAACCCTGCTCTGGAAGATATCCCCCAAAGTCCCCAAACCGAACTGGGCGCTACCCGCACCTATCAACACCAGCTTCATATCAACCTCTTTTTCCATAAAGTATGGAAACGCTTCCACGGATATTCTGGCATAAACAGGGCTGTTCTGTCAAGAAAAACCGTGGTTAAATAGATAGTTGTCAGATAATGAGGTAGTTTCTGTATTTATTTTAAATTTCAGAGTATATTGGAATTACTACATACAAGGAGAGCGACATCATGCCAGGGAAATTCATTGTCACAAAGACACCCAAAGGTTTCTACCGTTTCAGTCTTCAAGCTGCCAATTACCAAACGATTGTGACGAGCCAGAACTACTCCTCGCCTATATCGTGCCGCGACGGAATCGCTTCGGTAAAGAAAAACTCATCGGCTCATGTTGAGGACCAGACCCTTCAGAAAGTGGAGAAGAAAGGATTCCCGAAATTCGAAATATACCTTGACACATCTGGGCAATACCGATTCCGTCTTTTGGCTGTGAATGGAAAGATCGTCGCGATAGCTGAAGAAGGATATGCTTCGAAGTCAGGCTGTCTGAATGGTATCGACTCAGTCGGACGGACAGCGGTCGAGGCGGAAATAGACGAATCTGCTTTGGCAAAAAAATAGCCGCGTGCAACGACAGATTCTCCTCCGTCTTGAATTGATTATCAGGGCTTCCACATGAATGCGGATCAGTGTGGTGATGGACTTTTCCCATATCTTCAGGATATCTATGGCAGGGATCTTGCCTCGGTCTGGATTCCACGGATCCAACAGCTGTTCTCCCCTTCCACCCCTATCCGTCGGATGATGGCTTCTCAGCGATCGATCCTGTTACGGTGGCTCCCTACCAGGTCCTGTTTCTCAAACCCGGTGGAGATGTGGGTCCCACGGGTCTTTAAAAGGACCAGAATGGAATCAGCGCCGTGCCAGCAACAGTTCCACACCTTCGGCGAAACCTTCTCCACCGGCAGCCTGGGTGATGTATCCGGGAAGATGGTTGATCAGATGCCGGTATTTGATGACACTGGACACTCCCACACTCTGGGGAAAATGGGCGAACATCGGCTCATCGTTCGGGGAATCGCCAAAAAACATCACCCGTTCGCGCATCGTATGATCATCATACCCAAACTGTTCAGTCAGAAACCGTACAGCCATTCCCAGTTTGTCATACACCCCCAGCCAGGTATTGACATGGATCGAGCTGATTTTCGATACAGCTCCTTCCTGGTCGCAGATGGTTTTGATCCTACGGGCATCCTCGAGCGTCAGATGGGGTTCCTCTTCGGCGAAATCTATGGCCAGGTCGAACATCCGGGCGAACTGATCCCCCGCGATCCGGCAACCGGGTACTTCCACCAGCACCCGCTCCTGGATCCTTTGCAGAACCGCATTGTTGTTTGATACCGCATGTTCGTGGAGAAGGCGTTTCACATGACCGGCTTCCTCCCAGAACACCAGCGCGCCATTCTCACCAACCACACCATCCACTGGCCATTCCCTGGCGATGAGATCACACCACCCGGCCGGCCGGCCGGTGATGGGCACCACTTTCAGGCCAGCCCGATGCAATTTCCAAAGGGCGGCATAGGCCTCAGGGGGAAGCTTCCCTCCGGTTGTGATCGTATCATCGATATCCATGAGCACATATTCTATCCGAAGCGCATTCTGACCAGTGATACTCCCAATCGGTTGCATTGACTACCCTCTCTGAAAAGATCCACACCACAGTGCCATACCTGCATCATACTGAAATTTGTTTGATTGTCACTTGCAGATCAGGACTTCTATGCCAAGCTTTTCGAATTCAGCTTTATCATGTTCAGAAATCCCCGGATCGGTGATCAGTTTGTTCACCGTGTTGATCGGGGCCACAAAGAAATTCGAAACCTTGCCGAGCTTGGAACTATCGGCCAGCACAATGACCTGGCCGCGGGTGTGTTCAATCATCAGGCGGTTGATCTGGGCTTCGGCCTGCACCGGGGTGGTCATCCCATGCTGGGCACTGAAACCATCCACGCCGATGAAGGCTTTCGAGGCGAACACCTGCGAAATGGTACTCGCCGCGGTCTCCCCGATGTAGGTATAGGACTCCTTGCGGAACAAACCACCGGTGGAAATGACCTCAAGACTATCGGGAAAATTATCCAAAGGGAAGCAGGCGTTATTGGTTACAATCTTCACATGCCGCGCATTGATTTTGTGGAACAGCCTGAGCGTGGTGGTTCCGCTGTTGATGAACAGCGTATCGTAATCCTCCACCAGCAGGGCGGCCCCTTGGGCAATGGCATCCTTCTGCGCACGGTGCAAAAGGCTTTTCTGGGTGAACAAGGGTTCCATCACCCCCCGGTTGGTGGCGACCGCCCCCCCATGGGTTCTTTCAATCAAACCCTCTTTCTCCAGATATTCCAGATCCCTCCGGATAGTCATGCTGGTGACACCAAGACTCTCGCTGAGATCAGTAACCCGAACCAAGCCGTTGTCCTTGATCAGCTGGTAGATGGCTTCTCTACGCAAAGGCAGGGGCTGTTGCATCGAAATAGCGCTCTTCTCCATCTTGGCCTCCCAGAGGGACTGCCCGCTCTCCTATCGAAGACAGACAACCCCCATATCTTTGCTCCTATTATACACGGATTCCCCATTATGCCGACAGGAAACGATTGAAATATCCGTCTCCATAAGCCACAACTCCCACCAGATGGTCCATCAGACCGGTTTCATAGGCCAGATCCAGCACTGTATAGCGCTTGCGTATCAGCTGGGCTTTGTACATACCCCGCGCCAGCTCGGCACGGGTAAGGCCGATCTCTGCTGGCTGGCAAGGACAGCCCGCCACCTTGAACATCATCTGCAACTGGTTGAAAGGGATGATCTGCTGTCTGATCCGCGCTTTGATCGTCTCCCAGGAGCCAACAATGGCTTTCCGGCGTTCTACCAGCTTCCCGGCGTCCTGGAATTTGATCCTACAGGCTTTCAGGGTTGATTCTGTCGAGGCATCGCCTTCTAGCAGCCCCTTGATCTCCTCAAGACGTCCATCCCAGTCCATGCCTGGTTTTCCGGCATAGGCTTGCTCAATACCGGCTGCCGACATGCCAAGCAACTCGGTCATCATCGCGGTGCTGCACAGTGTACCGATAGCCACTTTGAAACCGTGTGATACCGCCACGCCATCCACACACAGATGGTCCATCTCCCACACATGGCTCATCAGATGGTCGGCTCCCGAGGCGGGACGGGAATCCTTGTAGCGCTGCATGGCATAGCCAACCTGGACCAAGCCAAGAAACAAGCCATCGATCACCGCACTCTCCCTGGCCGCCAAACCCTTGGGATCCGACAACTGGGATCTTAGAGGCCTTTGAACCATATCCCACACAGAGGGGACAATCGGCTCGATCCCCAACTGGTCGGCGATCAGCCAATCCGCCCCGGCGGTGATTTTCGCCGCCAGATCTCCATATCCTGAAGCAATCATCGGATAGGGAGCTTCCCGGAGGGACGCGGTATCCGCTATCACCAGGGCTGGCGGGGGACAATCAAGGGTGATTTTGAACCCATCTACGGTGATGGCGGCACCGGTGGCGGTATAGCCATCCACCGAAGGGGCGGTAGCCACCACCATGTAGTCTTTTCCACATTCAAATGAGGCGCGTTTCACCAGATCGTTCAAGGTCCCTGAACCTATCGCCACAGGAACCACATCTTTCCCCTCAATCTGGGAACGTACCTCAGCGACATGCCGGTCATCGGCATAAACCATTCCCTCATCGGCGAATATATACACCGGAACTTCCACAAAACCATCTTTAAGGAACATATCCCGCAGACTTTTCCCCGCTACTTTCCAGGTATTGTGGTCAGCAATCAACAATGGAGTCCGGTTTCCCCAGATCTTCCTATATTCCCCGGGAGCAACCGATAAGGCACCTTCCCGGATTACGCAATGTTCATGTACCATCGCCATTTTTCTCCCTTTCATGTGTGACAAAAACTCATTTACAAAACCATTTGAAGTGTTATTACAGAGATCTTCTGTTGAAAATCCTTGCATGAGCCAGTTAATTCCGTGTCAGAATATGTTTTCTTTATAGAGATGTCAAGCTTAATGTGATAGTAAACGAACATTTTAGAACTTTTAAAAGAACAGCGCCACCCACCTATCAGATGGCGGGTTGTCCTATTCCATCAGGGTATCCAGCATCTGGGGACTTCTTTCACGCAGGTGCAGGGCCGCGTATCCGCTCTGGTGCACCATCAGCTGTTCTTCGATGGTGGGCTTGTGCTGTGGGTTCCGGTACAGGATTCCCAGCGGGAAAGGTCCTTCCTCAAAAGCCTTGGCCATGGCCTGCATCCGATCGGTGGGATCATACTGGCTATCCAGCTCATAGGTGTTCTGTCGATACCAGGCATAGGTGTTCACCTTATTGAAGGATACACAGGGATCAAAGATATCCACCAGGGCGTATCCAGGATACTGGATGGCGGCCTTGATGATCTCCTTGGTCATTTGCGGGTTTCCCACAAAGGTCCTGGCCACAAACGGAGCACCCAGAGCGATGGCCACACTCAATGGATTGAAGGGTTCGTTCACCACCCCCTCGGTCTGCACCGGAGTCCTGAAACCCCTGGGGCTGGTTGGGGAGGCTTGTCCCTGCGTCAGGCCATACACCATGTTGTTGTGCACAAGATGTGCGATATCTGGATTCCGCCGGATATTGTGGATGAAATGGTTACCCCCCTCGCCATACATATCGCCATCGCCACCTTCGGCTATCACCACCAGCTGGGGGTTTACCATTTTGATGGCAGTGGCCACGGGAAACGCCCGGCCATGCAGTCCATTGAAATAATTGGTGCCGATATACTGGGGCATTTTCGCCGCCTGGCCGATACCGGAGGAGATCACCACCTGTTTGGGATCGAGTCCCAACTCATCCAGCGCCTGTTTAAGGATCTGCAGCAACCCATGGTTTCCACAACCGGGACACCAGGCGATGTCGGCATCGCCTGAACAATCAAACCGAGTGGTTTTCATCGCAACGCTCCTTCCAACCGTTCATACAGGACCTCAACGGAGAACGGCATTCCATTGTATTGCAGAAGCCTGGTATCGAAATCAACCAGCAGTTCCCGGTTCACCAGATCACCGAACTGTCCCGTGGCATTGTTCTCCACCAATATCAGATGCTTGGCTTGGCGCAGCACATCGCCCGTGATACGCGGCAGTGGATAGACCTGGGGGAAATAAGCGAAAGCCACATCTTTTCGCCCAAGACGTTCCAAGGCTTCGCAGATTGTGCCATACGTGGATCCCCACCCCACCACCAATGTGGAATAACCGGAAGGGCCGACAATCCGGGGAGGAACATCCTCATAAGCCGCCAGCTTGCGCATCCGTTTGTCCATCATGGCGACACGTACCGAAAAATCCTCGGTGATACGGCCCTCCTGGGTGTGCTCATCGCTATCCACACAGACCAGGCCTTCCCCAAACCCAGGTATTCCCCGCGGAGAAATCCCAGAATCATTGATCGCATAGCGTGTATAGCCGGATGGGGTCCTGACAATCGCGCGGTGTATGGGCAGTTGGGAAAAATCAATCCGCTCAAGGCTTCCCTCGCTATCCAGGAAATACTGATCGGTCAGGACAAACACTGGAACCTGATAGGCATCGGCCATCTCGAAAGCCCGGTGGGTCAACCGGATGCCATCTTCCAAAGTACCCGGGGCATAGATGATCCGCGGAAACTCTCCATGTCCGGCATACAATGCAAGATTCAGATCCCCTTGTTCGGTACGGGTAGGCAAACCGGTAGCCGGTCCAGGACGCTGCGCGAGATGTATGACCACCGGCGATTCAATGCAACCTGCCAGACTCACCCCTTCGGTCATCAACGCGAAACCGCCTCCCGAGGTAGTCACCATGCCACGCGCTCCGGCATACCAGGCGCCCAGCGCCATGTTGATCGCGGCGATCTCATCCTCGGCCTGCTCCACGATGATCCCCTGCGCATGGGCTTTGCCTGCCAGATAGGTCAACACCGATGTCCCTGGAGACATAGGATAGGAGGCTATGAAATCACACCCTCCCGCAATGGCCCCGATTCCGACAGCCTCGGCTCCATTGAGGGACACCCAACTGGCTACCGCTTCGTTTTTCTCCAGTATGAAATCCAACCGGGGATCCTGGCGAAGGGTCTCGGAGAGATCCAATCCCATCTGGAAAGCGTGCAGGTTGGCCTCCACCACCTCATCACCTTTGCGCTGGAATTGCGCGCGGATCATGTCCTGGGCGATCGCGGGTTCACAATGGAACAGTCCGCATAGAAGGCCATTGATCAGGTTGTTGGTGTAGATGGCATTGCCCAGCTCTTTCACCCTGTCGGCCAGGGGGATGCCGCGCAGCACCGCGGATGTAGGTTGGGCTTCTATATCGGCCTTTTCCCCGATGATCATGGTGTGTGAAGTGATACGATCAGCCAATCGCTTCAATCCATCATGGCTTAGAACCACCAGGAGATCGATCCTGTCGATAAAAGATGCCACTCTGGATGAGGATATCCTGATCTCGGTGGTGTTGTTGCCACCCCGTACCCGGGACATGAATTCCTTGGAGAGGAATGCGTGGTACCCGCTTTTCGTGAGCAATGCCATGAACAGGGTCTCGATGGTCCGTAGCCCTTGCCCGGCTTCACCGGATAGGACTACTGAATATGACGTCTCCTTCATATAGCCGCTCCTTGTCTATCTGACTTGCAATGACTCTATCCGAAAGATACTCTGTCTTTTTTTAAAAGGATACAGGAATTGGACCATCTGGCATAACAAAGTGTGGTCCCGGTACCCAGGAGCGCTGTATCGGGGATTATTTGGCGATCAATGTCTTAGGCGTGGTTTTCCTTAGGTAGAGACGTTCCACCGATCCTTTTTGCCGATCATTGGATCGCATGGTTTTCCTATGGTATATGGAGAAACCCATTTTCTCGTACAGTTGGACCGCCTGGTAATTCGAATCATCAACCTCCAGGAGAAATTCCTCAAAGGGAAGGATGTCGAACAGATAGGTCTGTATCTTATAGGAGAACCCTTTCCCGCGGTAGGCGGAATCGGTGGCGACTGATTCCAGATAGCACTGGTGGTCCTGTATATCCAGAGGACACTCCAACTCCCTGTGCAGGCGCAGATAGGCCCGATAGCCATTGATGAGTCCCAATGCACGCACCAATTCCTTGCGCTGGAACTGATGGGACCGCTCCCACCGGGTGGAATAGGCAGCGATGCTCACTACATTGCCATTGAGCAGGCCCACATAATAATGGGTGCGCTGGAACGAGTGCTGCAAAGCATCCGCGAGCACATCCAGCTCGGTGGATATGAATGACAGGGGCTGTGAAAAATTCGCTGCGTATATCTCCACGGCTTGCCGCACCTGGCCTTCATCGAGCTCTGCAAGATTCTTTATGATAAGAGTCCCCGCCATGGATTTTTCTCCTTGCACACACATTCTACTCCCCGAATGGGAATATGAAAAGAGTCTTCTTACATAAATTGTATTAAGTTTATAGGATTTTTATATAGAAATGACCAAGAACCTGTAATACTTGATACCCTGTCGGAGGATCAGCTGTCCGCTACCTACTTCATCACATAATCAAGGCGCATGACAATGTTCTGGGGAAAATCTCCGAAGTGCTCGCCAAAAAGGCTCACCCCGCCCACATTGCGGGCATCTGGTTTGATACCGATCTTCACACTGGTGAAACAGCTCTGCCCAATGCGCAAGTCGGATAGCTTCACAGCGGAGATCCTTTCGTTGTCCAGAAACGTCCCATCTGGAGTCACCCGCCAGTCTTTCAGCAATCCATATTGATTCAAGGATTCAGGCCACCAGGATGGGTTGAATTTTCCCCGCCTTCCTCCGAGATCTCCAGGACTCGTCCAGGTTCCCAGCTCCTGTCCATTAACCCAGACGGTGATATCCGAAGGCCAGTCATTCCGATAGAAAGGCGCCTCAGAGCAGGCTTCAAAAGTCAATTCGAATTTCCGGGGATCGGCACTATCCAGAAGTGTGTTGGGAAACCGGTATTCCACGAAACCTTTGTAGAACCACAGCAATTGGGCTTCGGTCCGCTCGGGATAATAGAAACTGCAGGGCTGGTCGAAAATACCGATGCTGTTCTTCTCACTCACCAGGCCGCAGGTGGGATATACCTCACAATCGACATAGTTACCAATAGGCATGTTGATGATGACTGAATTCTCCTTGACTCGCAGCGACCGGTCGTAGAGCAGTTTCAGGACCACTTTATCGCAACACCGGCTGCTTACCTTCATTGAGCCCCGTATACCTGGTTGGGATTCTGTAAACAACAAGCCCGCATCCTCCAGGATACGCACGTCCATGGCGGCGGTGGAAGTCGGCAACCCAAGCTGTTCGGCTATCTCGTTCACACTCAGACTGCGCTCATTGAGCAGTTCAAGGATATTGATGCGCGCTTCCTTGGCTATCGCTTTGCTTATGGTCAGCATCTTCGCTTTGTCAGAGTAATCCAGGTAGATTTCCTTCAGCATTTTTCCTCCAGTCGCATACGTACCCGATCAGGATGATCCATAGGTACCACGCTATCGTACAGGATACCTGGCACAGTCACAAGCCAGCCCGGTCGTCTCCGTTCTGGACTACCGCTTGTAGACGGAACATGTTCCAGGTCAAGGGTCCGGCATCGAGATCACCCTGGTTTTCAAATACAATCCCCCCCGGTACTGCGATCCGGCGGGGAAACACGTGGTCGGGATGCGCCTCATCGTTCATGGCTTTGCGGTCAGCATGGCTCAAGGCGATATGCTCCACCAGGCGATAGGCACTGGCGAAACCACTCAATTCAAGGGATAGCTTTACCTGTTCTGTCTCTGAGCGGTTCACCAGGAATACATCGATTTCGCCACTCTCCCCATGGAACACCGCCGTGGCATCCACATAAGGGATCGGGCCATAGGTGGGGTTGGCATAGGAAGGAACTTCCAGCCTCAAGTCCAATACGGTTCCCCGTCCATAATGGGAAACGTAGTAGAATGGCCAGTAGATGGTCTGGCGCCAGGCGGGACCACCGGTACGGGTCATGATCGGCGCGATGGCATTCACCAGCTGCGCCAGACAGGCGATTCTCACCCGGTCGGCATGGCGCAGCAGGCAGTTCAGCAAAGTACCCACCACCAAGGCATCCTCAAAGGTATAGACATCCTCCAGAAGCGCGGGACCTACCGTCCACTTGGGTTGAACGGTATCCTTGGCGTTGGAGTGGAACCAGACATTCCATTCATCGAATGAAAGATACATGGTCTTGTCGGAGCGTTTTCTGGCTTTCACATAGTCGCAGGTGGCCACGACCGCCTGGATGAAAGCCTCCATTGCCAGAGAACTGCCAAGAAAGGTGGGAAGGTCATCGTTCTTATTCTGGTAGTAGCTGTGGAGCGAGATATAGTCGACCACCTCATAGCAATGATCCAGCACGGTGGCTTCCCATGCGGGAAAGGTCGGTATGCCAGGATAAGAACTACCGCATACCACCAGTTGGAGGGTGGGATCGAACAGTTTGAGGGCTTTGGCGGTCTCACAGGCCAGACGGCCGTATTCATCCGCAGTCTTGTGACCCACTTGCCATGGACCATCCATCTCATTGCCCAGACACCAGGTCTTGATGGCAAAGGGTTCAGGTGAGCCATGCGCGATGCGCAGATCGCTCCAATATGAACCGCTGGGATGATTGCAGTATTCCACCAGATTCCGGGCTTCGGCGATTCCCCGGGTACCTAGGTTCAAGGCCAGCATAGGCTGGACACCCGTTTTATGGCTCCATTGCATGAACTCCTTGAGGCCGAACCGGTTTGGATCCGTTGCGCTCCAAGCCAGGTCGAGCCGGCAGGGACGCTGGGCCTGGGGTCCCACCGAATCCTCCCAGTTGTAATTGGAGACATAGTTTCCACCGGGAAAGCGCACCATAGGAATCGACAGCGCTTTCACCAGATCGATGACATCGGTACGCAGGCCATCGGCATCGGCGGATACATGGCCATTTTCATAGACTCCACCGTATACAGAGCGCCCCAGCTGTTCGATGAACGAGCTGAACAGACGGGGATCGACTTCGGCCGTCACAAATGAACGATGTGCCCTGATTATGCATTCCATATCATATACCACCTTGACATTGACTGCACCCGCATCCTTGGAATCGGGTGGAGATGGCTATCCCCAGAGGGATTATCCAGTATTCCAGTCATTTCTTTCATACAGTTTTCACAGTATTATTGCCATTTTTTCCGTTTTTAGAACAATTCTACTGTTTATTATAGAAGCGCTGGATGGAATGTCAACAGATATCGCTTCAATCTAATTGTTTAATATACAACATATAACATTTTATTAAGAAACTTCCGGTTTTTCCATCATGGATCAGACTTCTCAGAAGGCAAGGCGAGAGGATTTCTGGGGCCTTGCGGCTTTACACCGGGAAAGCCATGGATCCGCATATCCCGGGGAGTGTGCGCCGCCTCAGGTGGAATCCTGACGATTTCGTGCCAATGGAAATAGATATATTGTACTAATACGGAGTGGTTTTGCACAATTCCGACTCACTGGGGGAACCCTGTCAAGAGACAAGGAATAACGTTGACAAATCAGGAATTGCGTTCTTACAATAATAGCGGAGACTATCACAAAGGAGTTGTAAAAATGAAAGGGATCAAAACAGTATTTTTGTTTCTATTATGCGCTCTCATGCTCGTCCCCACTTTGGTTTTAGCCCAAGGGGCTGTGGAAGAAACCGGTGAATCATACATGCGTCTCGCCTGGTGGGGCAACCCGACCCGGGATGAACGGACCATCAAGGTTGTAAACATGTATATGGAACAGCATCCCAACGTGAAAATCGAGACCGAGACCACTGGATGGGCTGGCTATTGGGATAAGATGAACACCCAGGCCGCCGCCGGCAGTCTTCCCGATCTGATGCAGCACGACTACGCCTACATGTTGCAGTGGGTTGGACGCAACCAGTTGTTGGATCTCACAGGCTATGTGGATTCCGGAGTCATCAAACTGGACAAGGTCGCTGAATCCGCTCTGGCGGGCGGACGGGTCAATGGCAAGCTCTATGGCATCAACCTCGGAAGCAATGCCGTGTGTCTGGTATACGATCCAGCAGTATTGGCTACATGCGGTATCGCCGAACCCGATTCCACCACCTGGACCTGGGCTGATTTCGAGAGAATCGCCACGGAAGTCTACCAGAAGACCGGTGTGCAGACCATCCCGTTCTTCACTACCGATCCCAAGGTTGGTTTTGACAACATGGTCCGTCAGACCGGAGCCTCAACCTATGCCAAGACCGGCAAAGGACTTGGATTCACCGATCCCACCGTGTTGAAAGAATTTTTCGCCATCCAGCTCCGCCTGTTGAAGTCAGGCGTGCTGATCAATCCTGAAATCGCTTTTGTCACCGTCACCCCGGAAGAAGGGGAATTGGCAAAAGGCCGCACCTGGGTTGAGTTCATCTGGAGCAACCAGCTCGCTTCCACCCAATCCGCCGCCAAACGCCCGCTCAAAATGGCTTTGCTGCCCAAGATCGCCAATGCCAAACAGCCCGGGACTTTCCTGAAGCCCTCGATGTTCTTCTCGATTCCCGCTACCGCGGAGAATCCCAAGGAAGCCGCCCGCTTCCTGAACTTCTTCCTCAATGACATCGCGGCCAACGACATCCTGCTGGGCGACCGGGGAGTACCGGTTCCCTCCGATGTCCGCGCCCACATGACTGAAGGTGCCAGCGATATCAACAAGACAATTTTCAATTTCATCAGTCTTGCCGCCAACAACTCCAGCGCCATCGATCCTCCCGATCCCACCAACAGCGGAGAATTCCTCAAGATGTTCCGCGACGCGACCCAGGAAATCCTGCTCGGAAAGATCTCATTGGACGATGGGGCTGTCAAGGTCATGGCCAAGGGAAACGAGATCCTCAAGAAATAACCGTTTGCCATCTGTGTGGAGAAACCTGTTTTTACAGGTTTCTCCCTGTGTGTATCCTCAGCAAGGGAGCCCTACCCCATGAATACATCCCACCGCAAAGCCCAGTTGATGAACGATCTGTCGGGATATGCTTTTATCAGCCCCTGGTTGATCGGATTCCTCGCCTTCTCCATCATCCCCATCCTGTTCTCGCTGTATTACTCGTTCTGTGATTACGATATCCTCGCAAAGCCAATATTCAATGGGCTGGTCAATTTCAAAGCCATGTTCAGCGACGACCTGTTCTGGAAATCCCTGCAGGTCACCTTTTACTATGCGTTTGTCTCCGTTCCTGCCCGTCTGCTGTTCGCCTTCGCGGTTGCCATGCTGTTCAATCGGGGAGCCAGGATCATCCGGTTGTACCAGATGGTGTACTACCTCCCCTCGATTGTAGGAGGAAGCATCGCCATCGCGGTCATGTGGCGGCGCCTGTTCATGTCGGACGGAGCGGTCAACGCTGTGCTGGGCGCACTCGGTATCCACACCACCATCTCCTGGATTGGCAAACCCGAGACAGCCATCTGGACCTTGATCATCCTGGCGGTATGGCAATTCGGCTCCTCCATGCTCATTTTTCTGGCCGGGCTCAAACAGATTCCCCAGACGTACTACGAAGCCGCCGATATCGACGGGGCCGGAAGCTTCATGAAATTTACCAAAATCACCGTGCCACAGCTCACCCCGGTTATTTTTTTCAACCTCGTGATGCAATTGATCAGCGGTTTCACCGTTTTCACCCAGGCCTTTGTTGTCTCAGGTGGCATGGGTGATCCTCTGAACAGCACTCTGGTATACGCATTGTATCTCTACCAGAGAGCCTTCAAATACTTCGATATGGGGTATAGCAGCGCCATGGCCTGGGTCCTGGTATTGATCATCGGACTATTCACCGCGGTGATCTTCAAGTCCTCCTCCTCATGGGTCTATTACGAATCCAAGGAGGGTAAATGAGATGGATGCCAGAACCAAGCGCCTGACCATAAAATATTCAAAACGCACGCTTTTCCATCTTTTCGTGATCTTCCTGGGATTCATCATGCTCTATCCCATCCTCTGGATGGTCTCCAATTCGTTCAAGACCAGTGCCGAGATCTTTGGGTCCAGCGCCCTTTTCCCCAAAAGTTTCCTCATCGACAACTACGTGCGGGGCTGGATGTTCAATGGAAGCATCACCTTCGCCACGTTCTTCAAGAATTCCTTCTACTATACCATCGTTTCGACCATCGGGGCGGTGATCGCTTCATCGCTGGTGGCTTTTGGTTTCGCCCGGATCGATTTCAGGGGCAGGGCTTTCTGGTATGGCTGCATGTTCATTACCATGATGATTCCTTTCCAGGTGGTCATGGTCCCGCAGTTCATCATCTTCCACCGGCTTGGATGGATCAACACCTTCAAACCCCTGATCCTCCCGATGTGTGCGGGAGTCCCCTTCTTCATATTCCTCATGGTGCAGTTTATCCGCCAGATTCCCATGGAGCTTGACAATTCGGCCAAGATCGATGGCTGCAACCGCTTCATGATCTTCGTGTACATCATATTCCCCTTGATCAAACCGGCGCTTATCACTTCCACGATATTCAGTTTCTATTGGCGGTGGGATGATTTTCTGGGTCCCCTGCTCTATCTGAACAAGCCAAAACTGTTTACGGTATCTCTTGCCCTGCGCATGTTCAGCGATCCCCAGAACGCAACTGACTGGCCGGCGATTTTCGCTATGGGAACGCTCTCATTGATACCGGTGATACTGATTTTCGTGGTATTCCAGAAGTATATCGTGCAAGGACTGGTGACTACAGGCCTAAAGGGCTGATATCCATTTCTTCATCCGCAGCATCTCCACTCCCGCCAGCAGAACGATGCCAATGCCATGGGTATCGTTCAGCCGTGGAGTAAGCTCCTCCGCATAATAGACCGGTGAGAAAGAGAACTCGGACCCACGGCACACACCATGGATATTGCCCTGCCAATCGATGGCATGGCGCTCCAATGCGTCCCAGGCCTTTATACACGCCTGGCGGTAGGGAGTGGGATCCTCCAGCCAACCGAAGCGGATGCCTTTGCAGAAAGCATAGATGAACATCGCGGTACATGAGGTTTCTGGGTAGGATCGCGGCATATCAAGCACTTGGTGCCACATGCCATGGGCGTCCTGCAGCCGCAGGTACCCGGCACAGAGTTCCTGGAAAAACTCCAATAGACGGCTATACAGAGGATGTTCCTGGCTAAGTACACCAAGAAGCTCGGACAGCGAGAACAGCGTCCAGCCATTGCCCCGTCCCCAAGGTACGCCTGTGGCCATTTCCCGTTTGAAATCGTACACATGGGACATCACCTGCTTATCTTCCATGTAGAGGTGTTTCTTGAATCCCAGGAATTGGCGGGCGGCATCATCCAGATAGGAACCATCGCCTGAAAGCTGACTGTACCGGCACAGGAAGGGAACACTCATATACAGATCATCGGCCCACATGGTGTCCTCATGGAAGGTATGCATGAGGTTTTTCCGGAAAAACGTTCCATCCGGAAGGCGGATCTGCCGGTGGGCGATATAATCGGCTATATAATCCACAATTGGCCTAAAAGGCCCGGCATCATGGTCCCTGGCCACTTCCATCACACAGGACCCAAACGATCCGCAGTCATCCAGACTGTCAATACTGGTAAGCAGATGGTGTACCGCAGTGGCCCCACCCAAATGCTCCTTATCCCACATGGCATAGGGGAAGGTCCCGATCGACTTGCGTACATGCGAAGCCACATAGTCTCCCAGGGTCTGGCAGAATGTTTTGTCCACCAACGTGCGGGAAGTCTCCACCAGACCGCTCAGGGTTACTCCCAGGGGATAGCTCCAATGGCCATACAGTTCATTCTCGTTGTATTGGCGCACCCAGCCACCAGGAAAATCCAAGCGCCAATAGGAAGGCCCTTCACTGGTTTGTATCAACTGGTCCGGATCGAAATCGCTTTGCCCCTCCAAAGCAGCTTCCTCGGAAGCGAACAGGCCACCGTATAGCCAGACATAGGGGCTTTTTGCCGATAGCAGGGGATTCTCAAACTCCAGGGGTTCATTGGAAACCGGATCCACCAGCGAAACCTGTAGATCCCAGGTTCCCATCGGGCAGCCAGAGACAACCACGACTGGGTAGGTTCCCGGGGAGAGTTCACGGGTCTGCCCAACCACCCCGCCTTGATTTTGATCATAGAGCACTGCCGTGCCAACCATCAAACGCATCAAGCCCTGGGTGCTGCCAGATAACCGGCAGGCAACCGGCATCCCTCTGGGAATCCGGACCTGGGTTCTGGCCAAGGCGATCCCACCGGGAGGAAGACCGAATATCCTGCCAAAACTTCCTTTGGACTGCGCCATGGCATCCCAATGGGTATTGGATTCCCAGATGTCTTCAGATACCTGGCAGGCAACGTCCCCGCAAGGAATGGCCGGTAGGGGAAAGGCCATGGGCTGGGTATACACAAACCCTTCCTGATCCTCGCATTCACTGAGAGGTTTCAGAAAATAATAATCCAACTTACCCAGCCAGGTACCGAACGCCCCCCCGAAACCCGCACGGGTGCGTGAGAAACGGATCACAAGGTGATTCCACCCGGTGGTGAGCGGCAGATCAATGGGGATGCTGGATCCAATATATCTTTCAGTGAAGATATTCGATGAGGCGATCTGCACACCATTCATGTAGACTTTCGCCGGGCCATAAGGGAAAAGGCTGAATTTCAGCACACCGGCGGATTTGGCGAAGTATTTCCCCCAGACATAGACAAAGGACTCCAAGGGAGCCTCAGGAAAAATGGCGGCCAGATCGGCATGGTAGCGATAGTCCTTCAGACGTATGATACCCTGGTTTCCAAAAGGACGGAACCGGTAGGGGCTTGCCGGATGGCACGCTGTATAATGCGCCGCGATTGTTTTGAGAGTGCTGGGGATACCATCGGTTCCCCGCGCATGCATGCTATCCTGATCATTGAACCAATCACCCATGATGTTGTCCATAATACGCATGGGGACCATGTTTGCGTTGATAATGCTTCTGGATGATATACGCAGGCAGCTCCTGTGCCTGGGGATTGATGGATAGGGTCAGATAAGCCATACGGGCGACTTCCTCAAGAACGACCGCGTTGTAGACCGACGTAGTGGCATTCTTTCCCCAGGCGAAGGGGCCATGGCCTGCCACCAGCACCATGGGTTGGTCCTGATAGGGAATATCCTTGAAGGTATCCACAATAAGCCTGCCAGTCTCCAACTCATAGTTTCCCACTACCTGTTCCTCACTCATAAAGGGTGTGCAGGGGATGGGAAGATGGCTATGGTCGGCATGGGTGGTGCCAAACACAGGAATCGGCAAGCCTGCCTGGGCCCAGGCCACCGCATAGGTCGAGTGGGTATGGGTGATGCCCCGGATCATCGGGAAATCCCTATAGAGCACCATATGGGTCAGCATATCCGAAGATGGCCGCAACGTACCCTCAACGGTTTTGCCCTCGAGGTCGACCACCACGATATCCTCGACTTTGAGCAGATCATAGGGAACCCCCGAGGGTTTGATGGCGAATACCCCACGTTGGGGGTCAAGGGCCGATACATTTCCCCAGGTATAGAGAGCGAGATTCCTGCGAGGGATCTCCATATTGGCCGCCCAGGCCTCTTCCTTCAAAGCCGCAAAGGGTGACATCGACATCATCTTCTCCTATTATCCCAGTATCCTGCGTTCCAGCGCAGCTCGTTGCGGAAAGCGGGAATGGTGGTTCCTTTTCCAATCGACACGAACTCGATGCCGGCCATTTCGGCGAAATCCCGGATATGGTCGGCTTTCAGACAGTCCGAATAGGCGGTATGGTGACCACCTCCGGCCAGGATCCAGGCCTCGGCGGCAGTAGTGAGATCCGGCAGGGGTTTCCACAACACGCGCGCCACTGGCAGTTTCGCGAACGGATGGGGGCTGGCCACGGTCTCCACTTCGTTCAGAACGATACGGAACCGGTTGCCGAAGTCGACCAGGGCAGTGCAGATTGCTGGTCCAGGTCTTCCGTCGAACACCAGACGTGCCGGATCCTCACGGTCACCAATGCCCAGGGGATGGACTTCCAGCGTGGGCTGGGTGGCGGCGATGCTGGGACACAGCTCAAGCATATGGGCGCCAAGATCGTACATATCGTTCTCAGCCAGATTGTAGGTATAGTCCTCCATGAACGAGGTGCCACCGTCCAAAGTGGATCCCATCACCTTGAGAGCGCGCACCATTGCGGCGGTTTTCCAATCGCCTTCACCGGCGAAACCATACCCTTCGGCCATCAGCCGCTGGGCTGCCAGACCGGGGAGCTGATCCATTCCGTGCAGATCCTGGAAATTCGTACAGAACGCATGGGCCCCGTTATCCGCCAGGAAAGCTTTCAGAGCGATCTCGATACGGGCCTGTCCACGGACCTGGCGCATGAAGACTTCCTTTGAGACACTGTGCACAAACCGGTAGGTATGGCGGTATTCCTCCATCAGAACATCCACGGCCGATTCGGGAACCTGTTTGATATAGGCGACCAGATCGCCAATCCCATAGTAGGGAACCGACCAGCCAAGCTTCACCATAGCCTCCACCTTATCCCCATCGGTGACAGCGACATCGCGCATGTTATCACCGAACCGGGCGATCACCAGGTTGGTGCTATCCGCGAAGGCACTGGCCGAGCGCATCCAGTCGGCTATGCGCCTTTGGGTGGACAGATGGCTCCAATGGCCTACGATGACTTTGCGGGGTAAGTCCATGCGGGCGGTGATGAATCCGAATTCCCGATCACCATGGGCACTCTGATTGAGATTCATGAAGTCCATGTCCATGGTATCGTACGGTATGGTTTCGTTGAACTGGGTATTCAGCTGGAGCAAGGGTTTGTTCAATACGGAAAGCCCCGCGATCCACATCTTGGCCGGGGAGAAGGTGTGCATCCAGCAGATGACACCCGCGCACTGGCCGGCAGACACGGCCTGTTCCATCATCGACCTGATCTCGGTGGACAGGGTAAGCACCGGTTTGTTGACCAGCCGGTAGGGCAGCGTTGTGCTGGCATTCAAAGCGTCGGTGATTTTCTGTGAATCAGCGGCAACCTGTTTCAAAGCCGCCTCTCCATACAGATGCTGGCTGCCGGTGAGAAACCAAAACTCATATGGGACGGTTGGATTCATTTTCCTCTCCTTTGATGTTCTTCAAACGCGCCAAGCGCGAGATATCGGGCATACAGCTTGTCATACATTGCCGAACGTTGGGGATCGGGAGTGTGGACACGGCCTATTCCACCGCACAACGCCTTCTGGGCCTGGGGCACATCCACATACAGCCCGGCGGCCACCGAAGCACACACTGCGGCTCCAATGGCGGGAGCCTGGTCATCACTGGTCACCTGGATTTCCCGGTGGGTGACATCGGCTAGGATCTGGGTCCCGATGACGCTCTTGCGGGCGACTCCGCCCACAGCGATGATCCGGTCGATCCTGACTCCCCCCTTTTCAAAACACTCCAGAATGGCCCGGGCTCCATAGGCCGTGCTCTCCAGCAACATCCGCATGATTGCCGGGGCATCGGTTCCCAAGGTGAGTCCCGATAGGGCGCCTTTCAGCATCTGGTCGGCATTCGGAGAACGCCGTCCGTTGATCCAGTCCAAAGCGATGGGGGAATCCTCGGTGGGCTCGATCTCCTGGGCAGCCTTCTCCAGCAAAGGAAGCACTTTCTTCGCCACCTTTTCGGCCAGAGTGGGATCGACCTCTTCCATATTCTTCAGCGGCCACAGGATCACATCGCGCAACCAGGCATAGTAATCACCATAGGCGGATTGTCCACCTTCATATCCGATATAACCGGGAACCGCGGAACCATCCACCTGCCCCACAATACCCTTCACCACCTGTTCCTTTCCACCGGGAACCGGTTTGGGACCGATGATGATATCGCACGTGGAGGTGCCGATGCTTTTCACCATCACACCTTCGGCCACTCCGCCACCGATAGCTCCGATATGGGCATCATAGGCGCCTACACAGACGATAATTCCCGCAGGAAGCCCCAGTTTGGTCGCCCATTCGGCACTGAGATAGCCCGCCGCCTGATCCGCGGTATAGGTTTCCTTGGCATAGGTATCCCGTATATCGCCAAGGAAGGGATCCAGGCAATCCAGGAAGTCCCGTGCGGGATAGCCACCCCAGCTGGCATGCCACAGGATTTTATGACCGGCAGCGCAACGGCTGCGCTTGATTGTATCCAATGCGGTGGTTCCACACAGCAAGGCGGGAAACCAGTCGCAATGTTCCACTGCACTGGTAGCTGCGTGGGCTATGGCGGGATTGGTGCGCACCACATGGAGGATTTTGGACCACAGCCACTCAGAGGAATAGGTTCCTCCGACATACTGCGTGTAATCGACTTTGGTCCACGTTCTGGCCAGCGCATTGATCTCATCGGCTTCTTTCACCGCACAATGGTCTTTCCATAGGATGAACATGGCGTCGGGTTCTTCCGCGAAGGCGGGAAGCAAGGCCAGCGGAGTGCCCTCAGCATCGCACAATGAAGGTGTCGATCCAGTGGTATCCACGCAGATGCCGCGTATTCTGGAAGCGATCCGGGGGATTTCCACGAGAGTCTGCTTGACTGCTTCCTGGAAACTCTCAACATAATCCAGCGGATGCTGCCGGAACTGGTTGCGTTTGGGATTGCAGTACAATCCAGCCTTCCACCGCGGGTAATAGGAAACGGAGGATCCCGCCATGCTTCCATCGGCGGCGTCGATCACCACCACACGTACAGAATCGGAACCGAAATCCGCACCCAGCACATAATGCTCGCCTTTCTTTACCTCTTGCATGCCCATCCTCCCGTCTTGACCATTGAACCACTTGCGTGTACGTTAACATTATAGATATGCACTATTGATAACGCAAGTGGTTTCTTTTGCCGGCCTATATGAACCTATCATTGTCCGTATCGGTATTCAATAGTGTACAACGAACACGTCATGCTAGCATTCAAAACGGTTGGAATTCAAGTTCTCCATGTGGTTGCCATCAGCCTTACGGTAGGTATTGTTCAGACTATCTTTCCCGGATTCAGCAGATTGTCCGGATCAAAAGCCTGTTTGATACCTTTCATCAGGCACATCACCCCATCAGGTTCCGATCCACGCAGGTAGCCCTTCTTGGCAAATCCTATGCCATGCTCTCCCGAGACTTTGCCTCCCATGGCATGTGCCTGGGCATACATCCCGTCGAATACCGCCAACAGACGTTCATGCCACACCTCATCGGAAAGACTGTCTTTCAGAGCATAGATATGGAGATTCCCATCGCCCGCGTGTCCAAAGCTCATCAGCCGCAAGCCATGTCTGTGTTCCAGTTCGTGGCTGAAAGCGATGAAACGCGCGATATTGTCACGGGGCACCACCACATCGCACTCATCCATCATGGTTGTGGAGGCCTTGATGGCTTCCAGAAAGGTTCCACGGGCACTCCAGACCGATTGTTGCCGTTCCGGTGTATCAGCGATCAGAGCGTCCACCGCGCCATGGGCCAAGGCGATCTCAGCGATCTCCTTCAAGGACTCATCCACGATTTTCCGCGAAGGTCCATCACAGGAGACCAACAGGTAAGCATCCGAAGCCGTATCGGGGAAAGGTTTGCCCAGATAGGTTGAAGCCGCCAGGATCACTTGGCGCTGCATGAATTCGACAGCAGTGGGAATCTGTTTCGCTTTGAGGATGCTGGGAACCGTGGCGATAGCCTGTTCCAGACTGGTGAATGGAATAAGCAGGGACACCGTCACCGCCGGCTGGGGCAACAGCTTCAGCATCGCTTTGGTGATGATTCCCAAGGTACCTTCCGAACCGACCATGAGGTCTTTCAGGCTATACCCGGAAGAGTTCTTGGCGATCTTGCCGCCCAGCTCAACCACCTCGCCAGAAGCCAATACCACTTCCAAAGAACGCACATAATCCCGGGTGACACCATATTTCACCGCCCGCATACCGCCAGCGTTGGTGCTGATATTGCCCCCGATAGTGGCGCTTTTCTCACCGGGATCAGGAGGATAGAACAATCCGGTCGGGGCCAGATACTCAGCGATCTCCATCAACAATACGCCTGGTTCCACGGTGAGGACCAGATTCTGCAGATCGAGCTCCAGAATCCGGTTCATTTTCTGCAGTGAAAGCATGATGCCCCCGTACATGCAGACCGAGCCCCCCACCAGACCGGTGCCCTGTCCCCGGGCGGTTACCGGGATATGCCGACGGGCGGCGTACCTCATCACCGCACAAACCTCCGCCGTGGTCTTCGCCTCGACGAGCACCTCGGGAAAGGAAACCAGGGAATGCAGTTCGTCATGGGAGTAATCCTCATGTACCTGGGAACCAACCGAAACCCGCTGGGGATCGGCGATAAGTGATCGCAGAACAGCGATATCTTCCTCGGTGATCCTATTGAACTCCATGCGAACCCTCCTCACACAGTTTCTCCACACCTTCACCATTCTGGATGAGATCAAGCAACCGGGGGATGATCTTGAAAAGGTCTCCCACAATACCCACATGGGCGGTTTTGAATATCGGAGCGTTGGGATCCGTATTGATGGCGATGATCCGCTCAGCGCCTTTCATTCCGGCGACAAACTGCACCGAACCCGAGATTCCACAGGTGATGATCAGTTTTGGACGGACCGTGCGGCCTGAAAGACCGATCTGCCGGCGGGCATCCATCCAGCCGTTCTCCACCAGTGGACGGGTACAGGCCACCTGGCCTCCCAGCGCAGCGGCTAGGGCCTCCACCAGATGGATGTCGCTACTGCGGGCGATACCCTTGCCCACAGCTACGATCACCTGGGCATCCTCTATATAGGAACCCACCCCTTTGGGAGTGACCTCAAGCACCTGGACCGCACTGGCCAGCTGGTCGGCTCCCAGATGGCGGACAACAATTCCACCTTGGCACACAGCTGCCTTGGAGGCGATATCGAACACTTTGTAACGCACAGTGGCGAACTGCGGGCGATGATTGGGGGTTCTGATGTGGGCCATGATATTGCCACCGAAGGCCGGCCGGATCTGATCCAGATCGGTATTCTCCTGGATATCCAATACTGTGCAATCGGCAGTGAGTCCGGTACGCAGATGCGCGGCGGCACGGGGAGCCAGCGATCTTCCGATGGGAGTCCCCCCCACCAGGACCACGGCTGGATGGAGGAAAGCGATGGCATCCTCCAAAGCGGCGGCATAGGGTTCCATGCGGAAATACCGCAAGGCGGGATCATCATACACACATACGGTATCGATACCGTATTCCAGCAGTTCTCCGGCGACACAGGCGACATCCTCCCCGATCACCGAGGCATATACTTTCTGGCCTACCTTCCCGGCCAGCTCCCGGGCTTTCCCGATCAGTTCCAATGATACCGGATGGATATGGCCTTCCCGTTGCTCTACAGCGACCAACACGCCTTTCCATAGGGACTTGTCGACCGATGGAACAGCTTCGGTATCCTTTACCAACTCAAAAACCCCTTGGGGGCCTTTCTTGACGCACATAAGGCACATCCGGCAGGCTTCACCGATAGTGACCATCCCCCCCGAGGCGTCAATCGCGCCGAAAGGACAAACTGTGACCAAGGCCTTGGCATCACCGATCAATTCCTGGTGTATGCGGATCGTGCTCATATGCGCTCCTGGAGAAATTTCTCCTGCTTTAGATACTGGTACAACCGACGGGCCAGATCCCCTTCATTCCACAGAACGAAATCCTGGTTCACTTCAGGCGGGAATATCCTAAGCACCTGGGTGGGCGATCCCTTCAGACCATACCGGTTGGGATCGGACTCGGGAAGATCCTTGACTGCAATCCTATGGATCTCCCTGGTCAAGGTATCCTTCATGCGGATATAGGAAGGGAGCCGGGGTTGGTGGATATCCTTGTCGACTCCCAGAAGAGCGGGAAGACGCACGCGTACTTTCTCCACCGTGGCACCGGTATCGCTGGTCAGGATGGCATATCCGTCATGGATATCGCATATCTGCTGTACCGAGGTGATACAGGGGATACCGAGGAACTCGCTGCATTCGGCACCGACTTGGGCGGTATCGCCATCGGTGGTCTGTTTGCCACAGACAATCAGATCGATGCCGCCTATCACCAGAATCGCCTGGGACAAGGCGAATGAGGTGGCCAGCACATCCGAACCGGCAATAGAGCGATCGGTAAGCAGATACCCCTCATCGGCTCCCATCATGAACGCTTCGCGGATCACTGATTCCGCCTGCGGCGGTCCCATGGTGAGCACCAGTACTTCGCCAGAAAAACGTTCTTTGAGCCTTAGCGCGGTCTCCAATCCAAACAGATCGTATGGATTCATTTTAGTTTCGCCCGATTCCCGTTTGATCACGCCCGTTTTGCTATCGATAGCGACATCGGATGTGAGTGGAACCTGTTTGATGAGCACGAGTATACGCATTCCTACCCCCGTGATCTCAGAATAGGGCACGATTCTATATCTGTCAACTGGTATTACCAGTTATCCATGTTACACATTTCAATACGTTCATTGCTTTTCAGCTTTGCATCTGCTACACTTCTTCCATGGATGCGAAACCCAAAGCTGTAAAATTCAAACCTATTGCTACAAGAAAAATATATCAGTATATATTGGAACAATTTGTGAATATGATCTGCATCGGTTCCATAAAACCTGGTGATAAAATACCCTCGGAACGGGAGCTTGCACAATCCTTCAAAGTATCTCGTCCTTCGGTACGGGAGGCTCTACGGGTTCTGGAAATCATCGGCCTCATCGACATCCAACCCGGGGGTGGCGCCTATCTCAAAGAGATGGAACTGGCACCTTTCATTTCGGTCATCGCCCCATTGTTGTTCTCACGTGGGAATTTCGATCTTGAGCTTCTTGAATTCAGGGAATTGATCGAACTGCGGGCGATGGAATTACTTCCCGGACAACTCACCAAGGAAGACCTTGAGGCGATTGGAAACGCTTTGGCAGCCATGGAGACAGCCTATCAGAACAACGACCCCGAAGCGGGTGCCCTGGCAGACATCAGATTCCACCGTTCCCTGCTGACCGCTTCAAAAAGCTTTATCCTGCAGAAGGTATTGGAATTGGTGGTCTCGCTCTTCGAACATGCCGTGCGGGGTGGCCGCTCCCAGGTCCTAGAAAAGAAAGAGGATGCCAGGCAACTGTTGCTTGAACACCAAAACATCTATGAGGCTTTGGAGAAAAACGACTTCACACTCGCCCATGATCTGTTGCGATCCCATCTGGATATGGTGAGAAAGCTCTATTCAAGCAATTCCAACCGATAGCCGGTGGTTTCAACCGCCATCCTTATAAACCTTCACCCCCGAATATTGGGCGCCAGAGGTTTTTCCGGTCAACATCGCGGATTTTCATCACAAATTTACCCATAGTGGTCTTCTCAAAATCCAATTCCGCATATTCCATCGCCAGATTCTCTCCGAATTTGGTCTTGCCGACTATGGTCGGAATCACATAGATACGTTTCCCCATGGATTGTGCGTAGGCCAATTCCTGCCCATTGATCCCAGAGTTTTGGTAATTGCCTGTCACCAGAACGATGAATACATCACATAGATCAATCAGAACCCGGATATTCACATTGCGGTCCGCACGGGTCAAGCCAGGAACCGTGCCATCGTACCAATCAAAATACATCTCCATACCGGCATGTTCCATCAGTGCGATCAATCCCTGCACCATGCGGAAATCATCGGGAGCGTGGCTGAGATATACCCGCTTCTTCTGTTTTGGCCGTAAACGGGAGCCATGGAAATATTCTGTGTTGGATGAGCTTCTGTAGGTTTCCGCACTTTGAATCAGATACTGCTGGTCAATCGGCATACTCTACCCTTTGTATCGATGCTGTTTTATATAGGATTCTACCAGTCAGTAATTCTCGCGTGTGCCGAATTCAGCATTCTCAACCCACGAGTCAGGACGGCTTACCATGATAATGATGTCATCGATGATATCGTAATGCGAACGCTCCTCCTGGATAATCCTTTCCAGGATCCTGAGCTGTCCAGGTAGCTCTACTTCTTCCAATTTCTCCGAATAGAATTCAATGCTTTCCAATTCGAGCTCAAGGGCCTGACCATAGACGTCCGCCTGCTTGCTTTCTTTGAGAAAATCGGCCTTATTGTCATTCTTGAACACATTCTCGACTTCATCTGAAGCTATGGAATCCGCCATCTGTGGATCAATGCCATCCCGCATCGCCATGAAAACCTGCTGATGCTTGTGTTCATCCTCGGCAAGCATCCTGAAAAGGGCTTTCAAACCAGTGGTGACCGCCTTTCCCGCCAGATCGCGATAAAATCGCGCACCCTTGATTTCCATTTGTATGGCAGTATCGTATAGATCCATGGCAACCTCCCTGGCATACCGATTCCAAAACATAAAACCCTATAGCGAATACTACCAAGGTTGTGGGGAAAAAACAAGGACGGATTTCCCACCTTATCCAACCGTGCCTTCACGATCAACCTGCAAATCAGCTCAATCTGGAGGGGTAAGGGTATAATTTCATTTTTGTCAAGAAAATTTTCATTTATTTTTCCAAAACCTATTGCAATTCATTACATTTTTATCGATACTATAGGTGCATCGGCCTTAAAAAAGATGCTGAAGAATACAAAAAGGAGGGGTCATAATGAACGATGACACCAGAACAGCAAAAATGCAGTTTCTGTTGGCGAGCACTGGTTCCGTTTTTACCGAAGCCGACTACCAGGCCCTATCCAATCAGATAGAGGTACACAAATACTTGATCAACCAACATATCTCATGGACTATCTCATGGGATGACGCGGCGTTCTCATGGTGTGAGAATGTATTCTCACCCATCATGCATGTGGTGGACCGGTGGGAGGTCCGCGCGGCTTTTCCCGATATGACCCGGGCCCAGATGTTTTTCGCCATCTCAGACCACTGGTACTATCTGATGGAGAAGGATCCCAGCGTTTACGCCAACTATGCGGCTATCGATTACGCCGCCAACTATGGCAAGGGTCTGGGAAGATTCATGTCACGGTTACAGCTTCCTAAAAGGGTCGCCTGAGAGCGAGGCATTCCCGTTATACAACTAGCCAGTGGCCTACAGGGGACACTGGCTTTTTCATGTTTACACACCCTGGCGGTAGGGTTTTCCGGCCATAGAAAGAAATGGGCTCCGGCGTTGGATCTGCTGGAGCCTTTTGCATCCCTGCAACGGAGTCTTACTTGATTACCCCGGCGGCTTTCAATGCGGTGACATTCAAAGCCTTGGCATACGGAACCTCCAATTCGCCACGATTGACTTTCCCCACTACATCATCACGATAGACAGAAGAGAGATCCACCCCGACGATTCTCCAGTTGTCATCCACCTGGGGAATAAGCGTCCCTTGTGATTTGATATACTCAACCAGCATATCGCGGATCGATTTCGCTGATTCCCATTCCCGCTTGCCGGCCACCAGTTTCTGTGATTTGAGTGCCGAGGAATAACGGTAGTTGTTCACGGCCAGCTTCAAGCGGGTATCATCCTGCAGGGGCTTGCCTTTGTACATGACATTCACAATGCGCTGTCCGGCGGGCTTTGAAAGATCGATTCCATAATCGACTCCCGCAAACATGTCGTACAGATACCCGGGCTTCTCCGGATTGAAACTGATGGACATATCGCCTGGAACCCACTGGTTGTAGCAGGAAGCTGACCATTCCATATACTTTTTCAGCTCCGCGCCGGTGACTTCCACCCGGTAGAGGGTGTTGTCATATTTGTAGATACCGAAAATAGTACCATAATTGATATTTCCCGCTTTGATATTGCTGGTATCGGAAAACAGCGCCGCGGCAGAGACATCGGCACCGGAGTTCATCAGCTGGACCGAATTGATCAGATCCATGACCGCGGTGTCCCGCAACTTTCCCTCAGGAATCCCCTTGATTTCATTGGCGGGTTGGAAATCCACACTGGCCACACCGAAAATGCCTCCACTGGGTGTTCCATCGGCCGAAGGCGCTCCACCGGTGATGAAATCCCGGGTTGCCTGATGGGCTTCCACCACAAACGGGATACTCCTCAGTTCCTCGCTCGGGGTATACTTGGCCATATCGATGACTTCCACCTTGGAATCGACAATCTGGCGTTTTTCATCCAACGAAAGATCGAAACGCACCACATCCCGCCCCAGATTGCGCCCACCGCCCACCACTGTGCTCCCGATTTTCTCTTTGGTCACGATATGGGCATGTCCCACCAGGATCGCATCGACCTCAGGACACAGCTCGAGAATCTTCTGGGCACCATCGGATCCGCCATCTTCATCGTATTCGGGAACCAGCCCTACATGGGACAGTACTACGATGACATCGACTTTATCCTTGATGACATCCACAACCTTGCGACATGCCGGTCCCACCGCGGCAAAGGTGAACGGATCGGCCTTCTCTCCATCCCAGCGGGGTACGTTGGGATTGGTCAGGCCAATGATCCCCACCCGCACGCCATTGCGCACCACGATGGCATACGGCACAGCCCCCATGGTTCCATCGACTCTGGACATGTTGGCGGCAAGTATCGGGAAATCGGCCAGACCCTGGATCCGCGAGACCAGCGCTTCCCCGAAATTGAACTCATGGTTGCCCAGAGCCATGGCATCGTAGCGCATGAAGTTCATGGCCTCGATCAAAGGATGTTTTCCCGGCCGTTTGTTATACAGATCATCGGTCAGGATATTTCCCTGGATGGTGTCGCCATTGTCTACCAGAATGACATTGGAGTTGGTTTCCCTGACTTCCTTCACATAGGAATACACCCGTGCCATGCCATTGTTGGCAGTCTCCTTGTTATCCTCATAGCTGAAGCCCCAGACATTGCCATGAAGATCCGTGGTTCCGATAATCGTGATGGTCTGCGGTCCTTTGCCCTCAAAGGCTGCCTGGGCACTGAGAAAGCCAAGACAGACGATAAGGAGCATAGCCACCAGCGCAGAGAACCTCAAAACATTGCGTTTCATGCATACCCTCCTCGAACAATACCATGTGAGGGGCTTCCCCCATGCAAGGGAAGAACTCCCTTCACAACAGATCAATGCAATACCGGATGATCAGATCGCCAGACGATAGATGGCTTCGATATCATCCACCCCCAGATGCTGGAAATTGCCCAGATGGGCAGGACCGATCAGAGCGCTCTGGGCCATCGCGCGCAGCTTGTCGCTGCCGATATGGGCCTCTGACAGTCTCACCGGCAACCCCAGTGAGCGGTAGAAAGCTTCCAGACGTTCAATCGCCGCCAATACGATACCTTCCTTGTCGTTCATGGGAAGGGCCACATCCCAGACCCGGATGGCGTACTGCACAAACCGATCGATATCCGTATGGTGGGTATACTTCATCCATGCGGGGAAAACAATGGACAGACCCGCACCGTGGGCGATGTCATACATGCCACTCAACTCATGTTCGATATCGTGGCTGGCCCAGTCTCCTATGCGTCCGCGATCCAGCAGGTTGTTGTGGGCTATCGTTCCCGTCCACATCAGTTCAGCGCGGTACCGGTATTCCCCAGGATGCCGCAAGGCCAGCGGCGCATTGGCGATGATATTGCGCATGCAGCTTTCCAGCAAGCGGTCAGACAGATCGTTGTCAGCCACCCTGGTGAAGTACCGTTCCTGAAGATGGGCCAGGATATCGGAAGCTCCACATGCGGTCTGATAGGCGGGAAGCGTGTAGTTGGTCTCGGGATCCATGATGGCGAATTTTGGAACGATGGTCTCGCTGTTCACCGCGCGTTTCAGAGCGATCGCATCGTTGGTCACCACGGTGCCTGTCGAGCTTTCCGAACCCGCGGCGGGGATGGTGAGCACCACACCTACCGGAATCGTTTCCCTGACCACACAGTTGCTATCCATATAGTAGTTGTCCCAGATATCCTCACCGCTTTTCAGCCGGGCACCGAAGCCAATAGCCTTGGCTGAATCGATGACACTCCCGCCACCTACCGCCAGGATCAGATCGATATGTTCTTTCTGGCACAAGGCGATACCCTGTCTGATCAAGGAGAGATGGGGATTGGGGACCACATTGCCTAAAGGAATCACCGAAAGGCCGGCTTTCTCCAATGACGATACCACCTGGTCATACACTGTGTTCCTCTTGATCGATCCGCTTCCGAAATGGAGTAGCACTTTCGAGCCGTATTGCGCGGCCAGTTTTCCGGTTTCCGAAATAGTCCCCTTCCCGAAGACAATGCGGGTGGGATTGTAGTAGCTGAAATTCAGCATGTTCTCCTCCAATCTTCTGTATTTGAAATACAAAAAAACAATCCATCAGGATGTGTGCGCAATGGAATCCTGGGGTTTACGCAGAATATAGGCCAAAGCCTGTACCGCCAGGTCATGGTCCTGTTCCTGTTTCAGCCCTGAGACCACCAGCGATCCAATCACTCCGGTTCCCTTGAGGATAATCGGAAATCCTCCCCCATGAAAGCAATAATCCCGTTCATCAAGATAGTAGCGCGTCGCACCGGAGGTTCCTTCCAGGGCGAGTTTGCATCCCATATAGTAGCTGGCATGTCCGAAGCGGAGCACTGTTCTGATTTTCCGGGCGATCCACGTATCGTTATCCAAGGAAGTCCCATTGGCGGAATAATGGAACAGACAGTGGCCTGATAGCGAGATATCCACCACGATTCTAAGATTGTCCTTCTTCGATCTCTGCACCAGATAGGAACCCAAGCGCCACGCTGTCTGGGAATCGAACCGGGTGAATTGCAGGATATTCTCCTGTTCAAGCAGAAGATCCAGCCTATCCGTCATATGATACTCCTTCCCCCGGGGGCGAAACCATCTCCATCATACCACAATAAGCGCTATCCGGTGAGTGGGAATCGATCTATGCGCATACCTGTCCGCGTATATACGGAACCGGTCCGTCTGGGCTATCCAGAGGACCGGTTGAGAGGACTCCTCCACAGGAGGATCGGGATGGATGGTCTCCACCTTTATTTCATGTAGGTCTTTATCTTGGCCACCAGCTCATCGGTGCTGGGTATCACCGAGGGATAGGCCATCACACCATTGATGTAAAGACAAGGCAGACAGGGAATATGGAGCTTATGCATGCGGGCGATATCCTGTGGGGTGTTGTACCGGTACTCGGCGAAATCAACGGAATCACCCAGGACCGCCATGGCAGCCTGGGCTGCCGACAGGGTGTAGGTACAAGCCGCACAGGCGATTGGATCCAACAGGAAGGCTTCCAGCAGCGGTTTTTCCAGATGCTCATAATCGGGGACTTCAACCGGAATGGAATCGAAGGACGAACTGGAATAATCACTGACCAGTTTCCGGATCCTGTCGGTATCCTGCACAGCCTGGGCTACGGCAACCGCGTTCTGGGGAGGCACATCGTACGGCATGTCACATCCAGGGGCCACAATCAGATTCTTATGGATCGATAGTCCCGCTTGTTCAATACCATCCAGCATATCCACGGTATACTTCATATTGTCCTGCTGGGTTCCAAAAAGCATGGCGGTGGTCAGAGGGATGTTTCCCCCAAGTACAACATTGTATTGGTCGGTGATCTTCTTGGCCGTCACCATGGGAACATTCTCATCCACGGCGATGGAATCCGGAGTGCATCGGCACATCAATTCAATATTGTGGATTGCATTGCCACACACAAAAAAGGAACTGAAAATGCCCTTGCTGCGGATGTGGTTGAACAACCGGGTATAGGGTTGGAGGAAGAATTTCTCAAAATGCCTGGGGGAGATCTGTGACATCAGTGGGTCCACGGGAACAATGACATCCATGCCCTCTTGTGCGTAATAGTCGACCATCTTGCAGGCGATTCCGGTGGTGTAGGCTAGCAAGGCCTGCATATAATCGGGTTTCTTGATCATATTCATGAAAATACTGGTTCCACGCAGATGGGAGGCCAGAGTGAACGGGCCGCAGAACAATCCGTATAGCGCAGTTGTTTCTCCCACTGCCGCCTTGAAACGCCGCATGGTATCCCATACCATAGGAAGGCGTCCATCCTGCTTACCCGGCAACCGGGTGGGAATTTCATCGGTTCCCGCCAGAGGATGGCTGATCACCGAAGGGAGGTTGTTATCTGCCCAGGCTAGATCGCATCCCAGGATCTCAGCTTCCAGCTGGAGATCGAACATCACTGTCTGTCCATCGGGACTATACAGCCGGTTCACCTCCAGAAGCGACTCAAGCAGCTTGTCACTATCCTGAAGAACCTCAATGGCAGTGTAGCCTTTGGTTTTTCCCGCATGGATACCGGCATAGGGCACCCAGGCTGGACGGCATACTTCCTTGTGTTCCAGGATATTTCTTATCAGTTCTTTACCTTGCATACGGCATTCTCCTCTTGAATTTGTCTTTCATGGAAAGGATTCCTACAGATAATCCTCCAGAACCACGGGTTCGCCCGGTGACTTGCAGATGATATTCCCATCGGCTTTACCTTCCAGAAGCGCTGTGATCAGGGTCATATCGGCGGGAAACTCGTCGAAACCCAGATGGTATTTCGCACAGAAATCCTGGGCGATGCACCGATACGGCTGTGGATCATACTCAGCGCTCCGTATCAACACTCCCCTGGTATAGGTATGGAGCAGTTTCCCAATATATCTTTCGGTGCGCTCCACCCCGTATTTCTTCACATATGTATCGTATTCCATCAGGTGATAGGTTCCCTGTTCATCTTCTATGAACCGCTTGGTCATATACAGTGTGCCCAACTCGGATTGGGAAAACGCATGGAATTTCTGCTGCGATCCACACAGCATGGCGATACAGTCGTGCACCCGCGGCATTCTCAGATAGTGAGCTGGGGAGACCAGACCGAGCGTTCCACGGGAACACAACCCATATCCGATGAGAACCTCAGCTCCCTTTCCGGGAATACTGTCGATCCGCTCCTGGAGCTTTCCATTGAGCACCCCCGGATTGGTATGCAAAGCGAATGGAAAAGACAGTATCTGTACATCGGATGGAACCATCGAGCGACATTCGGTCAGAACTGTATCACACACGATAAAGTACTTCATGGGAACCTTTTTCTGTACAAGGGAACCGCACAGGCCTTACACCTTATGCGGCTCCCGTGGATTCTCGCACAATACCGGTCAGGCAGTCAGCGCTCCAATGATGATCGGGGCATGTTCACCGCCCCGGCAGGAATCGCTGACCAATTGTTTGCACAGGTCAACACATTCCGAAGCTGTGTTGGAATACCCATCGGCAGCGATTGTCTTGGTCCACTGCGGGGTTACCGGGCCTCCTCCCACAATCACCTTGTACTCCTTGCGGATCCCCATGGCTTTCAGAGTCTCAACCAACTCTTTCTGATAGGGAAGCGAAGTGGTGATCAGGGTGGAACAGGCGATGATCTGGGCATTCTCACGCTGGGCAGTCTCGATGAACTTTTTCACACTGACATCGATACCGAGATCGACCACCTTGAACCCATTGGCGGAAAGCACGGCTTTGACCAGGTTCTTTCCGATATCATGGTGGTCTCCCGCCATGACTCCCAGCACCACTGTACCGGCATCGGCACCTTCCCCGCCATCTTTGCGGATCTGGGCCAGCAGAAGCTCCATGCTCTTAGTGGCGGCATCTCCCGCCAGCATGAGTTCGGGAAGGAAGGCATCGCCATCCTCAAACCGGACTCCCATGACATCCATGGCGGCCTGGATGCCTTCTTTGATCACTGACAGCGAATCCAAAGAAGCGGCAATTGCCTCATTGGCCGCCACAACCGCCATATCCTCATCTCCCTCAATGACCGCGTCATAGAGTTTCTTTACTATTACATTCATACAATTCTCCTTACGTCACTGGTTGGATTGCCTACAGTGGAAATCCGAAATCAACCGCTTCCTTGCGAACCTGGTCATAAGCCGCTTCGGCTTCGGCCAACGGACGGAAATTCTTCAGATCCCAGACTTCCTGGACCGGCTTGCCCACATTCGGGGTCTTGATGCTTGCTTCATATTTAGGCAGGAAGGCCTTGGCCAGCTCATTGACATCCTTGAGATCCATTGCCGATGCCGCATGGGCAACCTCCGCACACCAGCGGCAGTCCAGAGGAGAGAGGTAGTTGTTGAGCTTACCACCCGCGGACCGGGGACCGGTTGAGAAAGCCGCACCGGAAGCAGCGATCACAGAGACTCCCACAAGGGTTTCATAGAGCAGTTCTTTGGTGCCCGGACCGGAAACCTGGTTGGCGATTCCGTGGGTGATCAGATGGGTATTGCGGCTCAGAGCCTGGTGGGTTGTACTGAGCGCCCACAATCCCTCACGGTTCACGTTGGACAGGTAGCGGATATCATACAGCTCACCACCTCCCACACTGGCGAAAAGAACCGCATACTGCAGAAGAGCGGCGGCGATACTGGAGATGACCGCGCCTTCAGGAGTTCCCGGCATACCACCGATCATTCCCGGAGAACCGGCGAAAATCAGACCATCCATGGCGAGGGTATGGACCACCTTGTGCATGGTCTGGTTGTTGATTTTCAGTTCGGAGGGATACAGGATGAGCGAGAGGTCGGTATTGTAGAAGCTGTTCTTGCTTCCATAGCAGAACTGGCCGAACTCGGTCACCGCAGAGATGTTTCCGATACCGGGCATGCCTTCACGTCCGGCATTCTTGCGGATCTGGCGGTGCATCCGGCCTTGCTTGTAGCACAACAGGGTTTCGGAAGGATCATTGGGAAGCGCATCCAGTCCATCCACGGTGCACATCGAACCACCTTCCAGCAGATCGACTTCCAGCTGGCGGGCAATGCCTTCGGTCAGCAACGGCCACACATCTTCCGAAACAGTGATACCAAGCGATGATCCGAACAGCATCGGAGAGGGATCGGAGGGAACACGGCTTTTCATGACGCGTTTATCGGCCCCAAAGCCAACGGTGACTTCCGAAGGGGCCAGTCTCAGGGTACTGTCAAGTTCATCTTTCTCAATCTTGATGATCCGGTCCTTGGCTTCATTGAACATGCCCAGTTCAAGGGCAAGTTCATAACCGGCCTTGTAGAACGTATCGGCCAGTTCCATATCAAGGTTCACCGGGTTTGCTTTATCAACACAACCCTTGAGGCCATATTTCACCAGCATGCTCTTCACACCCTGGGGAATCTTCTTAAGATCCCAATCATGTGCGCTGCAGTATTCACCTTCCCGCGATCTGCGCAGGATTTCAATCAAATCAGGCTTTTGTTTCATAATAAAAACTCCTTCTCCATGTCTTTCTGTGAGCTTCCGCTCCAGGTCAGGCAACATCCTGCAGGCTTTATCCTTGCCTGCGGATGTTGTGCATCCACTCGATTCCAATCACAAGCAATCAGGTTTTAACTTGCTATGCACAAGGTTGCATTTGCTTGCGGGCACGGTACACCACCCTGTCAACGATGGTTTGAACCGTCATAAGGATCTTTCGTCTTGTAATGTCGTGCACAAACGTTTGATTCCATATATGACCCCGCTTCACCTCCTTTTCCATATGCATTCTCTTTTCGGGAAAAACCTATCTGCCGCATCAGGTCGCGGGCGAAGGATTCCTTCGCCGCCAGTTCCACGATTTTCAGGCAGGAACGTACGTTCTCGCCTCGATCGCGGTAATCCTGGTACAACAGGGATAGAACCGCACCGTGCCCGGCACTGTTGCCGAGGGCGGTGATATGACCAGACAGTTCCCTGGGGAACATGCCGATTTCCGCAATACTCTCAGGACGGAGGCTCGATCCAAACCCTCCCGCCACACAGACCTGGGCCACCTGCCGGTATTCCAGACCGGCTTCATCCATCAATGCCTGTATACCCACCGCAATGGCGGCTTTGGCCAATTGGACTTCGCGGATATCCTTCTGTGTAATATACACAGCGCTTTGCATACCATCACCGCTGCAGCCTTGTGTAGCGGCTTTGGACGCATGGATGATGAATACCTCTTTGCCATCACGGACCTGTCTTCTATCCGCCAGACCCTGTGGCACGGTTTTGGGCAGCATGTCCCGTGGCACAAACCTGCCCGAGCTATCCACAAGTCCATATGCAAGTAAAAGCGCCATGATATCCACGATGCCCGTGCCGCAGATCGAACAGGGTCTGGCATTGTGTATGGTAGTCAGATCTAGGTCGCCGCACCCAATGTCGAACCAGATCCTGTCGATAGCTCCGGTCACACCGCCCGACCCACAGGTTATGCTGGCACCTTCAAAAGCCGGGCCAGCGGCAGTGGAGCATGCGAACAGAGTGTCCCGGCGACCAAGCACAATCTCACCGTTGGTACCGATATCGACCAACAGCATCCATTCATCACTCACATCCATTCCGGCACTGATGATTCCGGCGGTGATATCCGATCCTATATAGGCACTGGCGCCAGGAGGCAACAGCACCGAGCAGGACGGCAGGGTCTGGAAAAAAGCCTTGACCTGTGGATTCCTCTGGAAAAAACCCCGGGCGGGGAACCCAACCGAACCGGTGAACACCGGTATGAAGGGATAGCGTACCAGAGAGGCGCAAGGGATACCCAGAAACAGATGCATCATGGCGGTATTGCCCACCACCGTGCAGGCCACCAGCTGATCTGCTGCCAAACCATAGGACGCCACCATAGTGCCCAGCAACTGCTCTACCTGCTGGTGGATGATCCGTGAAAGGACCATGCGGTCCTCTTTATGCTCAAGGCTATAACCGATACGGGACACCACATCCGCACCCGCCATTCTCTGGCTGTTGAGCATTGAATCGGAAGCCACCACTTTCCCCGCGGCAAGGTCCACCAGATAGCCAGCCAGCGTGGTGGTGCCAATATCCACCGCCGCGCCAAAACATGCTTTGCCAGCAGCCGCTTCACCAAAACCCTCCAGCTGGTTGTTGAACAGCAGTAGGTGTACATCCAGACTGCCCGCTTCACTTAACTGTTCATCAAGCTCTCCGGCGGCTTTCAGCAAAAACAGCCTATCCATATTCTGGTAGGATACCACCTGGGCTGTGGTCAGCGCGGTGATAAAATCACGTTCAACACCCATGGTATTCCGATCGACATGGATCAACCGTTCGCTTACCAGCGGAGATAAAGCAGCCACCGGAGGACCTTCGATCAATGGAGATAGGAACCGGGTCTCAATGGAAGCCTGGGGAGCATCTTTTTTCAGCATGCAGACCGTATCGGCGGCAATCTCCACCTGACAGGCCAGACGGTAGCCTTCAGCAAGCTGCTCTTTGGAAAGCCGCTGGATTTCCAAAGCCGTGGGCGTACCCACCGAACCTGAGACAATCCGTACCAGACATTTTCCACACGTCCCTCGTCCATCACAGGAACTATCCAACAGAAAGTCAGGAAATGCCTTGGCCTGACCCTCCCTGACGGATAGCAGTATCTTCAGGAGATTATCGCCGGTCAGCGCGTGTACAATGAGATTGGATGGCATGATAGTGACCGCAACCGGCTTCTCCTGGACCATGACGCTAGCGTTCCTCCCTGAAATATGCGGTTCCCAAAGCCTTGGGGGTATGGTTCACACTCTTCTTGCTGACTGAGTCCATGACAAGCACCAGAATAGTCATCACATAGGGAAGCGCATCCAGAAGATACGGAGAAATGGGGAGGTTGAATTTCTGCAAACGGAACCCGATGATATCCAATCCACCGAAAAAGACCGCGCCCACAATCGCCCGGGTGGGATTCCATTTGGAGAAAATCACCAAAGCCACGGCGATCCAGCCACGACCGGCAACCATCGAATCCTGCCAGGAAGGCACATAGGCCAAGGAGAGATACCCTCCGGCGAGTCCACACAGCGCGCCTCCGAACAACAAGAAAGCGTAACGGTAGGCCATCACCGGAATTCCCAGGGATTCAGCCGCCGCCGGATTCTCACCAACCAGCCGGCCATTCAGACCGATTCTGGACTTTCTGAGAAACCAGGCCAGGAAAATCACCAATGCATAGCCGGTGTAGACCAGGACATCCTGATTGAATAGGATCTCTCCGATAATGGGAAGCCTGCCCAGCAGAGGAATCCTTACCTTGGACAGGGCATCGATAATCACTTGCGGGGTGCGCTGTCCGATAATCGGTGTACCCACAAAACCTGCAAAGCCAGTACCAAACAAGGTCAAGGTCAGACCGGTTACTATCTGGTTGGCTCTGAGGGTGATGGTCAGTATGCCGAAAATCAACGCACCCACCATACCCGCGAAAAGCGAGGCCCCTACGGCCAGCCATACGCTTTCGGTAACGGAACCGATATAGAAGCCAATCACCGCCCCCATGTACATCATGCCTTCCACACCCAGGTTCTGGCTCCCGCTTTTCTCGGTGACCAACTCCCCAAGAGTGGAAAGAAGCAGAGGTGTGCTGGAAATCATCGCGGCGCTAAGGAAAGAGACAAACCATTCGGTTACCATATCACTTTGCCTCCTTCACTGCTGCCGCAGGAGCTTGGGGTTCCTCAGCAATATCTGTTTTTTCCCAGACATGCACTTTGTACCGCATGAAGAACTCACTGCCCAGTACGAAGAACAGGATGATCCCCTGAAGCAGCGATGCCGCCGCCTCGGGAATCTGGAAGACTGTCTGGATATAGGACCCACCTTCAAGCAGAACGGCGAAAAGGAAGGATGCAAAGAGAATCGCGACCGCATTGAGCTGGCCCAACCAGGCGATGATGATGGCGGTATATCCCACATCGTTGGTCACATCGACATTCAAGGTCATATTGACGCCGGAAACCTGGATCATGCCCACCAAACCACAAATTCCCCCGCTTACAAAAAGTGTCCCCAGTATGATCTTCCCCACCGACATCCCTGCGTACCTGGCAGTCTCCTCATTTTCTCCAATCACCCGGATCTCATAGCCTTTCTTGGTTGATTTGATAAAAAGATAGATGGCTATCATCAATAGCGGGACCAGCAGCAATCCGATATGGATACCGAACACTTTGGGCAGCTTCGCCGCGGCCTCCAGATTGGGAATCTTAGGATAGCCATAGGCTTTGGGATCCTTCCAGGCAACATACTGGAGATAGGTCACCCATTTCAGAGCGACATAGTTGAGCATCAAGGTGAGAATCGTCTCGTTGGTTCCGAAACGGACCTTGAGGAAGGCGGGGATGAGGGCCCACAGACCTCCACCGAAAATACCGGCCAAAGCCATCAGGGGAAGCAGCACGGCACTTGGCAGATAGGAGAAATTCAAACCAACGAATGTGCTGGCAAAAGCCCCCATCAGGATCTGCCCCTCGCCGCCGATATTCCAGAACCGCATCCTGAAGGACAGGCTGATACCAAGTGCCGTCAACGCCAGGGGAATAGTCCGGGTAAGGGTTTCCCGCAACCGGTACGCATTGCCGAAACCGCCATCGAGCATGGAGGCATACACGGCCAAGGGATTATGGCCGAGGAACAGAAGCAGCAGCGCGGCGAAAGCCAGCGCCAGCAGGATCGCCACCAACCGGATGACAGTTTTCCTGCGCATTGAACAAGTCTGCAACTGGGATACTCTAAGCATGGCAACACTCCTGATCGATGCTGGACATCATCAGGCCCAGTTCCTCTTTGGTTGTTTCACGTGGATCCACTATACCCGATATCTGTCCGCAATAGAGCACCATGAGCCGGTCGCTGACTTCCAGCAGCAGATCCAGATCCTCCGAGATCAGCAGGACTCCGACGCCTTTCGCTTTCTGTTCATTCAGCAACTCGATCACCTTATGGGTCACCCCGAGATCCAAACCTCTGACTGGATAGGCCGCGATCAACACCTGGGGTTCACTGAGAATTTCCCGGCCGATCAGCACTTTCTGCAGATTGCCTCCAGAAAGCACCCGGATGGGATGATGGATTCCAGGGTGCATGATACTCAACGATGCCACCAGATTCTCAGTCATCTCCACAGCTTTTTTCTGATCCAGGAAGATACCTTTTGAATTGCGGTAATCGCGGAGAAACACATTGTCCACCAGATCCATATTGCCAACCAGACCCATACCCAACCGGTCCTCCGGGACGAAATTGAGATGGGCGACTCCTTTGGAATAGATATCCCGGGCGGTGAGTCCGGCTATATCCTCTCCACCAACTAGGATTTCTCCCGCCTCGACAGGCTGCAACCCAGTCAATCCCTGGCAAAGCTGCTTCTGGCCACTCCCCGATACACCCGCCACACCAAGGATCTCTCCTCCAAACAGATCAAAGGTCATATCATGGATTTTGCGCATGCACACCTTGTCATCGATCACCAGATGTTTGACCTGCAACACCGGAGGGCGGCGTTCCACACAGACATGGGGCAATTCCATCTGCATGGCCTGACCCACCATCAGTTCCGCCAGATTCTTCTGGGTTACCCCGGCGGTCTCCACGGTCGCGATGTATTTGCCTTTGCGCATGATCGATACCCGGTCGCTGATCTGCATCACCTCATATAGCTTATGGGTGATGATGACCGCGGTTTTACCTGCGGCTTTGAGCGATTCGATGATGGTGAACAGACAGAGCGTCTCCTGCGGGGTGAGCACGGTGGTCGGCTCATCCAGAATCAGGATCTGCGCTCCGCGGTAGAGCACTTTCAGAATCTCCAGCCGCTGCCGTTCTCCCACTCCCATATCCAGGACCCGTTTCTCCAGATCCAGGGCAAGTCCCACCTCAGAGCATATACTGTTTATCTTCTGTATGATTTCTTTCTTATTCAGGAAAGCTTTCCCCGCGGGACCCGCACAGATGTTCTCCCAGCCGGTCAAAGCCTCGGCCAACTTGAAATGCTGATACACCATGCCGATACCGGCGGCTATCGAATCCTGGGGTGAATGGAATCTGTGGATGGTCCCATTGATGGAAATGGTCCCGCTATCAGGAGTGTAGATCCCTGAGAGGATATTCATGAGGGTGCTTTTTCCTGCGCCATTCTCACCCAGAATGGCATGCACTTCCCCTTTGCGCACAGAGAAATCAACCCGATCATTGGCCTTTAGCGGGCCAAATTTCTTGGTGATCTGCCGCATTTCGACAATATTCGGAGTTTCCAAGGTTCTCTCCTGCCCATGATGATGGGTATGTTCGATGAAGTATGGAGGAACGGCCGAAGCCGCCCTCCATCTGTTTCCTACACCCAACTGAAATGGTGTTGACCCTGTCTTCAGTTGATAGAGCCGATAACACCTTCCACGAGCCATGCCATGGAGAGCAATTCACCATCGGTCATTTTGGATCCGGCTGGAACCATCAGCTTGCCGGTATTGTCCTTCAGAGGACCGGCGAAAACTTCCAGGCGGCCACCAATGATGGCATCCTTGGTTTTGGCGACAACCTCCGCGGCCCCGGCAGGCGCGTTCTTGCCAAGCGCGGCGAGTCTGACGGTATCGTCTTCCATTCCGCCCCAGTAATTGACTGCTTTCCAGGTTCCATCCATCACAGCCTTGACCTCGCGCACATAGTACGGCTCCCAGTTCCAATAGGGAGAGGTCAGACAGGCTTCAGGTGCCGCATTGTTCATATCGGCATGGTAACCGATGCCCCACACGCCACGGGCTTCAGCTGCCTGCAGGTTGGCGGGAGCGGTCTGATGCTGGGCTATGACATCGCAGCCATTGTCGATAAGAGCGTTGGCGGCTTCCTTCTCTCTCGGTGGATCATTCCAGTTGTGGGTCCAGATCACTTCAACGGTGATGGAGGGATCGACACTTCTGGCTCCGAGGGTGAAGGCATTGATGCCACGCACCACTTCGGGAATCTCAAAAGCCGCTACAAAGCCCAGTTTCTTAGTCTGGGTCTTCATACCAGCCACTATGCCTGAGAGATAGCGGGCTTGATACATCCTGCCAAAGTAGTTGACTGCGTTGTCGGTCTGCAGATAGCCACCGGCGTGGAAGAATTTCACCTCAGGATGTTCCGCAGCTACTTCCATCATATAGTCCATATAGCCGAAACTGGTGGCGAAAATCATTTTCGCCCCCTGCGCTATCATATCGCGCATGACTTTCGCGGATTCCTGGGTGTTTGGCACATTTTCCTTGTAAAGGGTTCTGACCCCAAGTTGTTTCTCCACCGCAAGTCTTCCATAGTTGTGCTGCTGTGTCCAGCCATTGTCACCTATAGGACCGGTGAATACAAAACCCACCGCGAAATCCGATTCGGCTTTCTTCTCCTGCTGCCCATTTGAGAATACAGGGAAAACAGCCAATAGAACGATTAAAACGATAACCAGTTTTCTCATTGTCCACACTCCTCCTGCGATTGATGACGCTACCCGCATTCCGCGGATATGTATGTGTCAGCCTAAGTGGCCAAACCCCAGCAACACCTTTGGTGGAAAAACCAGACCGCCAACAGCCCACAAAAAGACAGCGGCTTTTCCAGAATAGGGAAAACCAACACAGATGATGAGAAGAACTGTCTGTTTTAGACTTGCCATTATGCAAGGTATCGTGGTTGCTTGCTCGATACATACGTGTTGATGTATCCGCTAACCATAACTTTTTACCAGTAAACCTAATTTTTTACAAAACGAAGTATATCACTGAAAAAAACAGTACGCAACAATTACTTCATGGTAAATACGCATGATGCTGAACTATTTGAAACGAGGCTGGAACCACTTTGGAGACAGCTGTATCCGGCCTCCTTTAATCTTTAATGGATGGCGCTCTCTTGACAAAGAGCGCATTGGCTTGAAGAATGGTTGAAGGAAAATATATTCTATATATAAGGGAAGTCCCCTGCTGGCAAACCCCAGTGCCTGCTGACAGCGAAGAATCCCCATAAGGACCGCATGCAAAAACCCGCCATAATCATTCTTCATAACCAAGCCCACGAGGGATCTCCCGAGGATGTCCTGGATATTGTCAGACAGGCTGAATGGATAGCCGAGATCCTATCTGGCGAAGGCTATGAGACCCATCTGCTCCCCTTCTCCATCCAGGAGCTGGGCAATATCCAGCGCCTGAACCAGGAAAAACCCCTATTGGTTTTCAATCTGGTCGACTCCGCTCCCGCTGAAGAGACTCTGGCTTATCTGGTGCCCGGCATGCTGGATTATCTACGCATCCCCTACACGGGATGCTCGCTGGACAATCTCTATACAACCACCAACAAAATGCTTGCCAAACGTCTATTGCGCAGCCAGGGAATCGACACCCCTGATTGGGTATGCCTGGGCGAGACAATCACCATGGAAAGCGCCGACAATGTCCAATATCTGGTCAAACCTGTTTCCGAGGATGCTTCCGTAGGTCTGGATGATGATTCCCTGGTACAAGCCGATTGTCTGGACACCGTTATCGCGGCAATCAACCGCAAACAGGCCAGCACTGGCAAAACCTGTTTCGCTGAACGGTTCATCGAGGGGCGGGAATTCACCGCCTGCATGTACGGTTCCCTGGAGAATCCGGTTATCCTGACACCTTACGAATGGGTGTTTGAGGGCTTTGAGGAACACCATAAAGCCAAAATCATCACCTATGATGCCAAATGGCTGGAGAATTCTTTTGGATACGACCATATCCAGGCTGCCTACAAGGCCGCTCCCTGCGACAAACCCCTGATCGATTCCCTGATCACCATCGCCAAACGCTGTTGGAAAACCTTCAGGCTATCGGGATATGCACGGGTCGATTTCAGGATTGACCGGCAAGGCCGTCCATGGGTGCTCGAGGTGAATTGCAATCCCAGTTTCTACGGATTCTACCATTTGGCAAAAGAAGCCGGGGAGCCTTTTGAGCATATCGTGCACAATATTGTGGAAATCGCCATGGCTGGGAAAGTCTGAACCAATCAGAGGTATTTATCCACCCAGACCAGATTCTCGAGTTCAAACCCATTGGCACTGTAGACTTCCTGGGCGGTAGTGTTGGTGGGATGGGTGACCATCGCCATATAGACACACCCTGTTTCCCTAGCCCAGATCTGGACAAATTCCAATAGTTCGGAACCCAACCCCATGTTCCGGTACGTGGGGGACACATACAATTCATTCAACCACAGGTAATCACCCTCGTTCTCCAAACCACTGCAGACATTCCCATATGCGAATCCTATGGCGCAATCATCTTCATCGTAACCGACAAAAAACACCGCGCGGCTCTCGCTTTTCATGGAATTGGCGACCTCAGCGGCAATCCGCTCCCTGGTCTGCTCATATCCGATGAAGGACATCTGGCTGTGGATCATGTTGATCAAACCCTCCAGATCGACAATCCGTTGGGCATGCTGTAAAACTTCAATCCTATGCATCTATGCATCTCCGTTATGGCAAAATGGGTTTCAGTATACCTTTTGTGCGGGAGAAAGGGGAAGAGTGCCCCGGTAAAGCATCGGTCCGCTCCACCCGGGGTGGCAAACAAACCTTTCCCATGCTATCATCATCATGTTTGTGGGAGCCAATGACCGCCTGAAAACGGCTATGGTATTCCAGCCCAGATGGGGCCCACGAGGGAGGCGATGGATATACAGATCGATCGGAAAAGCACCCGGAATCTTTACGAGACACCTTTGCTTCACCAGACTTCATTCTGGTCAGAGGTCAAGAACACCCAAGGAATCGAATCGAAAGCCTTTGACATCAAGGTGAGGGCTTCGGACATCGGCAGGGAAAAGGACCAGGCCACCTATCTCGTGGATGATGTGCTTATCCTATTGATGGATATCGGCCGGCAGGCCAGTATCGGGTACATTCCATATGGACCGGCCCTCATGCCAGATGAGGACCAGCAAGGCCGCTTTCTTGAGGAACTCTCTGAATCCCTGCGGACCCAACTGCCTTCTGGATGCATCATGCTGCGCTATGACCTTCCATGGGAATCGCTCTGGGCCAAGGAGGAGGATTTCACGGATGAAGGTGAGTGGATGGGACCTCCACAAACCCCGCTCCAGGAACTCCGCCTTAACTACGGAACAAATTCCCGGAATCTGAGAAAAGCCTATACCGACATTCTTCCTACCGATACCGCCATCATCGATCTCAAACGGAGCGAGGAAGAGCTGCGCATGGCCATGAAACCCAAGACCCGTTACAATATCGCACTGGCCTACCGCAAGGGAGTATGGATCCGTGAAGGCTCCTATGCCGATCTGCCACTTTTTTATGAGCTGTACCAGCAGACAAGTGTGCGCAATGGCATATATCTGCATGATATCTCCAATTTCGATGCCATGTTCAGAGCTGGCGCCATCATTTCGGAGAATGCCGATATCCACACCGATTTCAAGCTGCTCATCGCGGGAATCGACGATATGCCACTCGCCGCGATGTTCCTGGTGTTCTCCGGCTCCAGTGCGACTTACCTGTACGGTGCGTCATCCTCATCCAACCGCAATTCGATGGCGACCTATGCGCTTCAATGGGAAGCCATCAGAATGGCCAGGGGACACGGTTGCACGCAATACGATCTGTTTGGGACTGCGCCAAAACCTGATCCCTCCCATCCCCTATATGGCCTGTACCGGTTTAAAATGGGATTCGGAGGTGAGCAGTTCCACCGTATGGGCTGTTGGGATTTCCCCCTGAAACCCGACGAGTACAGCCGGTTCGTCAACACCGAGATGGTAAGCCAGGGCTATCATATCCGCTAGGGATCCCACCCGTGCGGGTGACTGGACAAATCACCCTCTTTAAGCATGCCAATCATCCCCTTTGGCGATTTTTTTTCCTCCAGCGGTCCTTCAGAATAATGGTGGATCCCAACACGTGTATCAAGCTGAGGAGATAGGACATGGACCGCACACGAACCATCGATATCCTGATTCTTTCCATCATCGTCGCACTGGCCGTGGCTTCGCTTGCATCGATAGGCAATATCCAGATTGATAGCTCCACCGATGCCTTCATGCCCCAGGATTCGAATGTTGTGCGCATCAACAAAGCCATTGAAGAGCAGTTCGGTATCTCCGATTCAATCATCGTGGGAGTGATGACTGACCATGGCACCGTACTCACCCCCCAGGTGCTTGGCGTGGTCGAAGCGCTGACCGATCGGTTCACTGTTCTGGAAGGCGTCGATAAAGTGACCTCACTGTCAAACACCGACCATATCGTAAGCGGTGCGCAAGGTATGGAAGTGGTGCCTTTGATGCAGGGACAGCAGGATGCCGATCTGCTGGAAATGTCCAATCGTCTGAATGAATGGCATGAAGTCTATACCGGCAATCTGATTTCACAAGACCGACGGCTCACTGCCATCATCATCCAGCCCCGAACGGGTTTGGGAAACCAAGAGACCAGCCGGATTCTGGAAATTGCGCGGACCATCGTTGGCGAATACGCCCCGACCGGTTTGGACTTCCCCATAGTGGGACTACCGGTGGTGAAGTATGAGATCAACCACAGCATGGTGGCTGACCTGGGATTCCTGATTCCCATCGTCATAGTGATCATCCTGCTGGTGCTGTTCTATTCTTTCCGCCGCCTGGCGGGAGTGCTCATCCCCTTGGCCAGTCTCATCGTCGCCGCGGCTTTGATTGGCGGCCTGATGGCAGCCTTCCAGATCACCTTCACCATGGCCACGATGCTGGTCCCGGTATTGCTGCTAATCGTGGGATCGGCCTATGGCATCCATGTTATGAGCCATTTCTATGGGGAGGTGGCCTCCCACACTGATTTCATCCCTTTCGAACAGGTCAAACTCATCATCCACACAGTGATCAAACGCAACCGGCTTCCGGTTATCATGGCGGGCGCCACCACCGCGGCGGGTTTCATCGCCCAATTCACCAGTCCGCTGGCCCCATTCAGAGTCTTTGGCCTGCTGAGCGCCATCGGCGTGGTGCTGACGCAGATTGCCTCGCTGATCATCATCCCCATCCTCCTGAGACTCACCTACCGCCATGGCATCAATCCCTTCAAACTAGGCCTTTCCCGCCATCATAAGGATCCCCAACGCTCCCGCAAGGTTTTTGCATTGCTCGAACGGATCGCCATCAAAGGCACGCTTCCCTTGACCATCATCACCATCGGTCTGGCAGCCTGTACGGTTTTTTTCATCCCACGCATCGAGGTGGGCACCAATATGATGGATTTCTTCAAAAAAAGCAGTCGGATGGTTCAGGACACCCAGATATTCAACGAATATATGAGTGGCAGCGGGATCATGGAGGTAATGATCACCGCCGACCATCCTTCCGGGGTGCTCAAGGCAGAATTCCTGAAGAAAGTCGAGGAATTCAAAACCCACATGGAAAACGATCCCGCGGTAGGCAAGGTCCAGACAGTGATCCCCTATATCAAACGGATCAACAAGATCATGAACTACAGCTCCATCCCTTATGGCCAGGCGATCGATACCTCCTCGGAATTCGATTTCTTCGGCAACGGTTTCTCACCTTCCATGGCTGCGCCGGATGAGGAGGAGGATATGCTGGATATGTCTGATTCTGAGGATTCCCTGGCGGCTACAGGAGAGGACGACTTCATACAAAGCCTCGCCCAAGCCTATGCGGTGGTTGGCCCACAGGGGACACTGGAGGAATTGGTCCACCAGATGCTTTCGCACAACAACTATCAGGGGGAAGCCTTCAATGAGATTCCGGTTGACCCGGCTAAATATGGGCTTGCCAGTCAAGAAGAGTTGCGGGATCTGATCTCACAGTATCTGGTGATGTATGCCGGCAATCTTACCGGCTTCATCAATGACGCATTGGAACCCGACCGGCTGTTGATATTGATACAGTTGCGCGATGTCCAGAGCTCCGCGCTGAGAGAGGTCACCCAGCGGATCAACCGTTATTGGACAGGGAACCTGGAGGAAGGCTGGAAGTACGAGATTGGCGGAGGCGATGCGGTGAGTCTGACGCTGACCGACCTGGTCACGCAATCCCAGATATATTCGCTGGTGGGCTCACTGGTCATCGTCTGGATACTGGTCAGTCTGATGTTCCGTTCCCCGATGGCGGGAACCGTGGCCTTGATACCGGTGATGTTCTCGCTGATGGGAGTGTTCCTGTTCATGTCGGTTCTGGACATACATCTGGATATCATCACATCGCTGCTGGCCGCCCTGGCAATTGGCACCAGCGTGGACTATGCCATCCACTTCATCAGCGCCTATCAACGCATTCCTTATGAAGAACGCAGGCAAGGCTTCGGCCAGCTGTACGGCACCACCGGCAAGGCGATCACCATCAACGCGGTTTCGGTGGCACTGGGCTTCTCGGGACTGATCTGGAGCCGGTTCATCCCTATCATGCAGATGGGGATCCTGTTTTTTGCCGCCACGACCTTCGCCGGAATCTCCAGCCTTACTGTGCTGCCCATGGTGCTGCATAGATTGCAGAAGAGCCGGTTCCTGGGAAAAGGTGAGACAGCTGGAAAACCGGAAACATTGCCACCCCAAGTGGAAAAAGGAGTATCCCAACATGAATGATACCAAGAAAGCACCTTTTGGAACATTGATCGCCATCATCCTATGGCTGGCCATGATGCCAGCGGTGTATGCACAGACCGACCTGCCATCTCCCACCGGCTCGATGATCATGGAGCAGGTGACCGAGGGGCAGAAGGCCTCAAGCTCGGCCATGGATATCCAGATGACCCTCATCGATACCAAAGGCACCCAGCATAGCCGAAGACTCCAGATCCTCTCGAGAACCGAGAGCCAGGAAACCAGGACGATCACCGTATTCCTTTCGCCTGCTTCGGTAAAGAACACCCGGTTCCTTTCCGTGGAACGCCCCGATGGAGGTGATGACCAGTGGATATTCCTTCCCGCACTGGGAAAAGTCAAACGGATCGCGGCTTCGGAACGCTCGGGATCTTTCATGGGTTCCGATTTCACCTATGCGGACATGGCCTCCTTCAGTTATGGCAAAGATGAAGCCCAACACACGCTGCTTAGGCAGGAGAACCTAGGAAACCATACCTGCCATGTGGTTGAATCAATACCCAAAACCGTATCAGACTATGGAAAGACCATCACCTGGGTGGATACAACCACTTTTGTAGCCATACAGGTCGAATTCTACGATAGCAACGGCTCCAATCCGGTTAAAACCCTTACATCTGAGAATATCCAGCAGGTAGATGGGAAATGGGTCGCCAGAATGATGACCATGACCACCCTTGCCACCGGGCATAAGACACACATCGAAATGTCCCAGGTAACCTACAACGTAACGCTGGATCCGGCGTATTTCACGGTGGCTTTTTTGGAAACAGGGAGGATTTGAAAATGGTAGCAAGCAAGCATGCCGGTACGTATCCGATCATGTGGTGGGTGATTGCGGTTTGTCTGGTGGTTGCCGCCCAACCGGTGATGGCGGAAGGCTTTTCCTCAGTGTTCACTATGGATGAAAGCAGCCTTGAGCCCGATGGGTTTGATCTGGCAGGCACCGCTGGATTCGCTTTCAGCTATGGTTTCGAGGCGAAGGGCGACAGCCGGGTCACCGCGCTTCCTGCCCTTGATCTGGATCTGTCGTGGAGCAATGGAGAAAACGAAGTATTCGCTGGACTGACCCTGGAACCCCACGCGATGGACGACACCCTGCAATGGGATGAGGTGATCGATCAATTGTATCTACGCCGGTATTTCCCATGGGGGCGGATGGAAGGGGGCTTGATGAAGCGGGAATGGGGAAAAGGCGATGGAGCGCATGTCGTGGATCCCCTGAACGCCATGGATCAGCGATATGGAATCCTTCCCGATCTAAATGAGATGAAAATTGCTGAAATGATGGCCTCAATACAGGTTCAGAAGGGAGATTCAGCCCTGGAGTTGGTATACAAGCCATTTTTCCAACCGATGCGTCTATCACTGACGGGTGATTGGGCGGTGGTGGACGCCTCAATGGCCAGTCTGATTGATGCCGATTCGGTGCCAGACACCCACACCTTGGCGTATTCACAGTTCGCGGCCCATGCCAGAACCATATGGGGACCAGCCGATATCGGGCTTATCTATTATTACGGTTTCTTAAACCAACCCGGTTATGAGATCCTGGCAGTGGATCCGGTCACCTATTATCCAACCTCGGTCGGTCTCCGGTATACCCAAGCCCAATTGTTCGGAGGTGAGGCGGCTTTGGCGGTGGGTCCTTTCACCATCATGCTGGAAGGCGGTTTCTGGTTGAGCGAGGATAGCGCGGGAACCGAACCCTCGCTGTACAATCATAAATTCGTGTATCTAGCAGGATTCGACTTCACGGTTCCCAAAACAGCTTTATTTGTGAGTTTCCTATGGAATGGACAATACATTCTGGGATTCGATGGATTGTCGGCTTTCGATGTGGATAGTCTGCAATCCTACGATGGAAAAGCCCATGCCGATACGCTGATCCTTACCTTGCAGCTACCCCTGGTTGACCAGCGGCTGGAAACACGCTTGACAGGCATGTATCAGTTGGAATCAAGTGGATATCTCATCATAGGTGCCTGTACCTGGACGCCCGATGACGATCTATCCCTGGAACTCAGTGTCAACCTATATGGAGCCGCACAAGGAGATACGGCACCCCAAAGTGTGTTCAAGCGTTGGATGGACAACGATTCGGCAAGCATCAAACTCAACTATCGATTCTGATAGCCCCATCCGGGAGGAGACATGAAACGTCTACTGCTACTGGTATGGATAGTATTGCAGGCCATCCGTCTTCCTGGAATTTCTTCTACCGAAGTAGTCGGATTCTGGAAGACGATCGATAGCCACAAGGGATTCACCACTTCGGTCATCGCTGTCTATGCATGCGATCAGACCGTCTATGGCCGGGTGATTGTCTCCTATGATGAGAAAACCGGTGAATTGCTGGAAACCATGTATGATCCACAGAAATTTGTGGAAAAACTCAGCCATCCCCAGCGCCTGCTGGACATCAATATCTTCTGGAATCTCCACCTGGCGAAAAACCGCTGGAAAGGTGGCCGGGTGTTCGATCCAAGAAGTGGCAATACCTTCAATTGTGAACTCTGGGTCCAGGATGAAGAGTTGATCCTGCGGGGCATGGTAGGGCCGTTTGGCATGAACAACACGTTCTTTCCGGTGGAAAGCGGGGATTTCCCCACCGGTTTCGTGCTACCGCCATTGGATACCCTGAAACCCTGCATCCCCATCACATGAACAGATTCCATACGGCTTGCCGATAGGCGCTTTGCTTGATTCCCGCGGTGTGGTACAATCATGGCATCATTGTGATAGGCAAAGGACGAGTCGATTGTGTTCATAGTCGGAGATATTCTACTGTTCATCACCACAGCCCTGGTCCTCTCGATAACCTGTCTGTGCATTCTGCTCTTTGTGCGGGCGCGGGATGCCTACACCAAGGGATTCCTCACCATCCTGGTGCCTCTGTGCCTGCAGATGGTGCTCAACATGCTGCTCACCTATATCAACCGGGTGTATCCCTCGCAGACTCTGACCGGACCGGTCTATGAGATATTCTGCCTGTGCACCACTTTTGTATCGATCTTCCTCACCACCGCACTGTTGTACACGGTAAGCCGGTATCTGGTCGATCTCTTACCCGCCACCGACCATCAGAAGCGCATAGGATATACCGCCATCCATGTGGTCATCGCGGTCTTTCTGTTTCTCAGTCTGTTCCTGATCATCGCCAGAAGCGGAGGAAACTGGATACTGGCCATGAATCTGACCCTTGGCTACCATTTTTTCTCCGGCAGCATGCTGATGACCCTGCATGGCATCACCTCGATGTCCTATCGCCGCAAGGCGACTTCCTGGGAACAGAAAACCCTGCTCAATGGCATCAGCGCCACCTTCCTGCCATTGTTGGTGACCTTTCCGCTTGATCTGCTGTTCTTCAGGAACCATCCTTTCAAACTAGCCTATCTGAGCTTCTCGGTTTTTGTGGTGTACCATTATTTTTTCATCAACAGACAATACTTCCATGCGTATGAACGCCCTGTCGATACCCTTGAGGTGGACGCGGCTTTTTTCAGGGAGCATGGGATATCCCCCAGGGAAATCGAGATTGTCAGGTTGCTGGTGGCCGGAAAAACCAATCAGGAGATCGGTGATCAACTATACATCTCGGGCAATACCGTGAAAACCCATATCAAGAACATCTATGGAAAACTCCAGGTATCCACCCGGGTGCAACTGTTCGCCCTATTGCGTGGGAAACAGCCATAACCGGCTCAATCCCCCCCTTGCGCCACATCCTGGAGTTCCTTTTTCAGACCAGACCGCCTCCACAGCACCCCGGCCCATACAGCACACTCTTCCCACCTGATTTCGGCTGCACGGTTATCTGTGTACCGATACGTTCTCTTAGCGCTGGCACATGGGAGATGATCCCGATAAGTTTTCCCTTGCTGTGCAAGGTGGAAAGCGCTCCCAAAGCCATTTCCAGAGCCTCTTCATCCAGAGTTCCGAATCCTTCATCCAGAAAAAGCGATTCGACCCTGACCTTATGGCTGGCCATGCTGGAAAGTCCCAGCGCCAGCGCGAGACTGACGATAAAGCTCTCCCCTCCAGACAGGTTTTTCGTGGATCGGATCTCACCCGCCTGATAGTTATCCAGTATATTCAATTCCAGAGGACGCTCTGCATCGCGGATCAACAGATACCGGTCGGACAAGGCGGCCAGCTGCCGGTTGGCATGGGCGATCATCAAATCAAACGTCAAACCCTGGGCGAAATTGCGGTATTTTTTACCATCCGCTTGTCCGATGAGCCGGTTGAGAGCTCCCCACCGCTCACATTCTTTTTGCTGGAGTTCTACTTCGACCTGGAATTTTCCATAGAGATCCTTGGCTTGTTCACCCTCTTGTAGACTCTGCTTCCACGCTCCGGTGGACTGCATGCCTTCCTCAAGCTGCTGTGATAGCGTATCGTGCTGCATGGAAAGCTCTTCAAACGAGGCAGAGGTGACCTGCCTGGCTTGTTCCATGGCCAATTTTCCACGCAAAGCGCCGATAAGGTTCTGGGATTCAACCTGCCGCTGATGCAACCGGTTGTCCTGTTGCTGCAACTGGTCCCGTTCACTCTTTGGCAATCTGGCAGATAGAAAGTCCTGCTCATCCTTGAAACCAAGGGTCTGACACAGACTGTTGAAATTTCCTATCGCTTTGCCCAATTCCGGTTCTCTTATCGCGATACTCTCCAGCAAGGTTTTCCGGCGGATTCCCAGTTCATCCAGTTTTTGCTGGGTCATACGCTGGGCATCAAGTGCCAATTGCCAGGCTTTTTCCGCTTTCTCCACCAGATCCTGCAGTCGCTGCTCTTCCACCTCGGGATATTTGTGTCCATACAGATCGATTCTTGAAGCCAGCAGTCCGTCATGGTCTTTTTCCAATACCTGCAAAGCCGTCTGGGCTTCCTCAGCCAATAGCGACTTTTCCTGGAGGGCTGTGATGAGCGCTTCCAGGCTGGCAGACTCCACAGCCGTTTGCTGGGTGAGCTCAATATCCTTCGCCTGATTCTCCTGATAGGTTTCCACCCGGGCTTTCAATGCCGATAGAAGCGCAGCGGTATCCAATCCTTCAAGAGAGGTGTATCCATAGGGAGCCAGAGCGGTAAGAATTTCCTGACCTATCTGAGCATATCGGGATACTGATTGTCCGTGCTCCTGTTCCAAACGGTTCAGCTCAGTTTCCAAAGAGCTTTTCCTAGCGGTCATCACCGCCAGATCAGCGTTGGCTACTGAAAAGAGAGTTTTGGCAGCTGCGATGGCAGTGGATTGCTTCACGGCTTCTTCCTGCAAACCCTCCACCTTCGCTATCAGATTCCCAAGATCCCCGATGCGGATATCCAATCCATCAGGTATAGGAAGATTGCCTTCAGCGAAGGGATGGTGCAGAGAACCGCACAGCGGACAAGGCATGCCATCCTCCAGTTTCCCCCGATCCTCCTCAAGACGGGCTATCCTGGCAAGCAATAGACGCTCACGTAGCAGGCTTTCCCGTTTTTCTTTCAAATCCAGCAGCCTATGTCCCTCAAGAGCCGTTTCAACGGCGATTTTCAAAACCTCCGCTTCCTGAACAGCTGCGGCTACATCCCGCTGGGTGGATTCACAGATTCCCTGTTGGTGTCCCATCTGTTCTGAGATGGTCTCCATAGCCTTGCAGACCTTCGTCAGGCTGATGGAAAGTTTTTCCACCACACCCTGTTGCGCATCAAGCGTGAGTAGCCGTTGTTCCGTGCCGGCCAGATCCACCATCAGCTGCCCATCACAAGCGTGCTCCTGGATATATTGGCTGATAAGCTGGTGTTGCCGGGCGGTTTTTCGCTGCCGCTCTATGTTCTGGGCTTGTTTCGCCTGTGTGGCCAGGACATCCTGGCGGTATTTCTCCACCTGCCCCCTTTCCCTGACAAGCGGTGCTTCCAACGCCATCAACTGGGTATCCAAAGCTCTCACCTGAACGATACGTGCAGCCTCTTTTTTCTGTTCAGCCTGGCTGTGGCGCAAGGCTTGCTCAGTTTGGGTCACCGCCCCTTCCTGTAAAGCCAACTCCGATTGCATGTGTGGCACATCTGTTTCCAGAAGGGAAAGCCGGCCGCGTTCCTCCTGCTGGGCAGAACGCAGGGCGGCCAGGGCGGCGTAATCGCTTTCCAGCTCAGTAGCCTGCATGGCATTCCCCAATTGTTTTCCCAAGGGTTCAAAAGCTTCCAGTTCCACTTGAAGAACCTGTCGCTCTTCTTCCAAACCAGATAGCTCCGTTTTCAGATCGGTGATGGTTCTCAACCAGGCCATTGCCGTGGTCAAGGTCTGGGCTTGGGCGGTAAAAAGCTCCGTTTGTCTGGATTGCTCTTCAAGGTGCCGGTGCAGCCAGTCTTCCTGCTCCGCTGTGGGAACAACAATCCCTTGGGTCCGTGCTTTGCATTGTTCCAGTTTGCCAAGCTCATCCCGGTTGCGTTCGAAGACACGCATGGAAATCCCACTGTAGATAGCGGTTCCGGTTATCTGCTCGAGGATAGGAGAACGCTGGTCGGCGCTCGCATTCAGAAATGTGGCGAAACGTCCCTGGGCAAGCAGCATCGAGCGCGTGAAACGGTCAAAGTCCATACCGGTGAGGTCTTCGACCGCACTGGCAACCTCCCGTTTTCTCGATTCCAGGATGACCCCGGTATCGGCCTGGGATAATTCATGTTTGGAATCCCCCAGCCTGCCATCAGCTTTCCCATAAGCTTTCTTCTGACTCCAATAGCAGCGGTAACTACCCTTTTTGGTCTCAAAGGTGACTTCGGCGAAGCATTCCCCGGTCTGCCTGGACATGATCTCATTGGTGCTTTGCGAAATAGTATCCAACCGCGGAGTCCTGCCATACAAAGCCAGACAAATGGCATCGAGGATGGTTGATTTGCCCGATCCTGTAGGGCCGGTGATAGCGAAAAGGCCATCCATGAGGTACCGGGGATGGGTGAAATCGATGCTCCATTGCCCATAGAGCGAATTCAGATTGCAGAACCTCAGCTGAAGGATTCTCATAACCGATCCTCTTTTGGGGGCTGATCCCCGTTCTGTCCATGCATGGCGAACACTATCTCATCATACGCACTGATCAACGGCGGACGGTCCGCCTCTTCAATGCGCTGGTAATCCAGACACCGCTGAAACACTTCCTTAACATCCAGATTCTCCAGAAGGTCTTCCTCGTCCAGACGATGCAAGGCCATCTCCACGATACGGTTGTTCTTGATCCGGAGGATTTCAAGCTGGGTTCCCTCAACTGCCTGTTCCAAGAGCTCCCTTAGGTTCTCAACCAAGGCCTCCCCGGTGTATTCAATCTCCAGCCAGATGTGTTCACCGTGTTCTTTCAACCAAGACAACCGGCTGAGTATAGCCGTAAGATCCCCCTCAAGCTGTTCGAGTTTCTGAAAACAGGGAACCTGGAGGGGATGGACCACGCAGGAAGCGCGATTGGTGGAAAACTCAACCACCACCACCTCTTTTTGCTGTCGGGCTTCACCGAACCCCATGGGCAGCGGCGATCCGCAGTACCTAAGGTGTTCCTGTCCCGCCACCTTCTGGGGAACATGCAGATGTCCAAGAGCCAGGTAATCGAAACAGGAAGGAAACGCCTCTTGCCCTACCTGGGCCAGGGAACCCACATACAGATCCCTCACGCCATCCCCTTCGGTTGTTTTTCCACCGGTGGTGAACAAGTGTCCCATACCGATGATCGGCACTCTGCCACCGGTTTCCTGGCATTTGCGTTCGGCGATAGCGCCGATTCCAGCATAATGCTGGCAAATCCCGTCCACCAGTTTTTCAGTTTTCCCATCGATACTGTCGGTAGTCTCGGACAACCGTACATCCCGGTCATGCAGATAGGGCACCGCACAGATTACCGCCAGGGGCTGGCCCTGACGGTCCTCCAACAGAAGCACCTCATCTTGGGGATCGGTTGGAACAGAGCCAACCACATGGATATGCAGACACTGGAGAATCTCTTTAGGAGCTTCAAGAAACGACGCGGAATCATGGTTTCCGGCGATAATGACCACATGCTGGCAACAGGAAACCACCATTTTCGTGAGAAATGAGTAATACAGTTCCTGCACTTTGTTTCCCGGGGCGATAGTGTCGAACACATCTCCGGCAACCAACAGGATATCGATACGCTCGGATTGGATGGTTTGTATCAGCCAATCAAGAAAAGCGGAGAATTCCTCCAGACGTTTCCTGCCATATAGGGAGCGCCCCAGATGCCAATCGGAAGTATGAAGTATCCTCAATGCAATTCTCCTTGATCGATATTCACTCCTGCGCTGAGTCTATGGCCTCCACACTCAGGTTCATGGTTCGTTCCTCACCGGCAAACATGAAAGCCACAACCGCGCGTTTCTTGTGCCGATCCATTTTCACAATCCGACCGTCCATATCCATCAGGGGACCGCTTATCACTTTAACCGGCTGGCCTTCTTCGAAAACCACCTTGCTGGGTTCCAGTTTTCCATTATGGTTCCACAACCATCTGGCGTATTGCTCATCGCCGGCTTTCAGCTGCATGGACCCATCGGAATACCGCAGGACCTTATAGACATCCCTTTCCTGCTTTACCAGATAGCTATAAAAAAGATCCTCATCCTCCATATACAGAAAGAGGTAACCAGGCATCAGGGGTTGCTCCACTTTATGCCAGACGCCTTTTTTCCTCTCATGGAGAACCCGCTGGGGAAACAGGATCACAACCTCGTAACCATGCAACTCCCGGACATCCTTGGCCAATTGCCCGGCGAGACTCCGCTCAGAGCCTGTCTTACAGTAAATACAATAACTACGCATGGCGAGTCCTTATTTACCAACATAACCCTGATAGGTGAACTCAGGAACTGTTTCCCGCAAATATTCCACCAGATGCTGGGGATCCATGGTCAGGATGGTTTCGATCCGCATGGGGAAATCCTCTTTCCTCAAGGTTCCTTTGACTTGGGCTTTGAATACCTTTGGATTGCCAGTGGGCATCGTGTGATCCTTGTCACTCAGCTTTTCCTCGTACAGTTTCTCACCCGGCCGCAAACCAGTGATGACTATCTTACTCCGTCCATCGCCGAAATGCTTCAACAACCGTTGGGCGAACTCAAGAATATTCACCTGCTCACCCATGTCCAGCACCATCACCTCACCGCCCTTGGCCATAGCCCCGGCGAGGAACACCAAGCCCACCGCCTCGGGAATCGTCATGAAATAGCGGATAATACGTTTGTCAGTCACGGTGATGGGTAGACCTTCCCGGATCTGTTCAAGGAACAGGGGAAGCATGGATCCCCGGCTACCCAGCACGTTCCCGAACCTGACGCATACAATCTCGGTCTCTGCGGTGGTGAGCATGCTAGCCACGAGTTCAGCCACCCGTTTGGTAGCTCCCATCACATTGGTCGGATTGACCGCTTTGTCGGTGGAGATCAGAATACAGCGCTGCGCATGGTGGCGCACCGCAGTGGAAAACACATTGTAGGTTCCCACGATATTGGTCTTAATGGCTTCCTCAGGATAATATTCCATCATGGGGACATGTTTGTAGGCCGCGGCATGGAACACCAGATCGGGTTCATACTGGGCAAATATCCGCTCCAGCTTGGTGGCATCCTTGACATCGCACACAATCGGCATGATATCCTCGGAGAATTCCTTCTGGTAATTATGCAGCCGCAAGGACAAATCGTGCAGTTCGGTCTCGTCGATATCCAGCAGCAACAGTTGCTTTGGCATATAGGTGAGCAACTGGCGGCAGATCTCGCTACCAATCGACCCTCCCGCGCCTGTCACCAGGACTTTCTTCCCAAGCACCATCTGCTGGATAGGCTCGCGGTCGATGGTGACTGGACTGCGGCCCATCAGGTCGTTGTAATCCAAGGAACGGATGTCCGCGATGCTCTTGCGCCCCTGCTCCATCTCAAAAAGCGAGGGAACGATCTTAACCTCGACCTGGTAGCGTTCGGCGATATCCAAGGCTTTTTTCATGCGGTTGCTGGAGAGAGCGGTGATGGCAATGATGATCACCGTGGCATTGGATTCCTTCAGCACAGCCTCCAAGGAATCCAGCGTCCCCATCACAGGCAACCCCTGTACCATTGAATGCTGTTTCATGTCATCGTCATCGATGAAGCCCACGATGGAAAACGGTAGTTTCCCTTTAAAGTGCTGGCGGGCCAGCTGTGAGCCGATCTCCCCGGCCCCATAGATGATGGTCCGGGGATTGCCATTGTCACCGGCGATCTTGAAATGGTACGTATTCACCAACCGGTAGAGGATACGGTAGCCAAGCAGCAGCAGGATGGAATAGCAGGCATAGGCGAACACAATCCGGAAAGGATAGCTGAACTCCCCCATATGGGCCAGGGTGATGACCAGGATGATGGCCCCTGAGAAAACCATTGAACCCAAACCACGTACCATCAGATCCAACGAGCTGTCGATGATCCTGATATTGTAGATCTTGAAAAGGATGAGAAAAACAATCTGCAGCGCGATGAACAAGGATAATCCCAAATGGTTGTCCTGGAGGATAGCGAGATTCCCGTCGACCGTATAGGCGGCGAACAACCAGCAACAATAACAGACAATCATATCGATGATCACCAGAAATGCCCTGCGAAGAACCCGATTCATCCTTGCATTCATAGCTATGCCCATCTCCATCTTCCCACCGCTTTGAAAAGGAATCCCTTCCGGCATCACAGCAGGCTCTGACAATCATAGCCGAGAGATGGGTGGCAAGCAACATGAAAATCACACAATACAACTAGCAAATTGGGGAATTTACGGTTTATTCCAGGTTAGGTATGGCTAAAACCGATAAAGGAGCCGTATTTCCACGGCTCCTTTCCCCATGGGATCAGATTGTCCTGCACACAGAATCAGAACCTATCCCGCTGACGCCTAACGTCTGACATAGGCTTCGAGAGCCCCCCGCAGACAGTCCATGGCTCTCCCCAGATCGCCCGTGTTCAACATATAGGCGATGCGGATTTCATCGCGCCCGAGTCCTGGAGTAACATAGAACCCTTCAGCTGGAGCCACCATGACGGTCTCGCCATTCAGATTGAAATCCCTGAGCAGGAAGATAGCGAAATCCTCGGCATTCTCCACAGGTAGCTTTGCCACCAGGTAGAAGGCTCCTTTGGGCATACTGCAGGATACTCCCGGCATATCCCTAAGAGCGGCAACCACGAAATCCCGACGCTTCTGGTATTCGATCTGGACTTCCCTGATGTACTCTGGAGGGGTCTGCAAAGCGGCCAGCGCCGCCACCTGTTCGATATCCGGTGGACAAAGACGGGCCTGGGCAAGTTTCATGGCCCCATCGATAACCTCATGGTTGCGGCAGATCAAAGCCCCGATGCGCGACCCACACATGCTGTAGCGCTTGGAGAAACTATCGACAACAATCAGCCGGTCGCTATATTGGGGATACCCAAGCGCGCTGGTGAACTGTTTGCCGTCGTAGCAGAATTCCCGGTACACTTCATCCACAATCAGAAAGATATCGTAGCGCGCCACCAGTTCAAAAATCTGCATCAATTCCACTGGGGTGTAGATATGTCCAGTGGGGTTGTTAGGGCTGCAGAGCAGGATCGCCCGGGTCCGCTTGTTGATGAGTTTCTCGAATTCAGAGATATCGGGAAGAGCGAAACCCTCGCTGAGCAGGGAGGTGACCGGGCGCAGACACACCATCGCGCTTCTGGCGAACGAGCCAACATTGGTATAATACGGTTCTGGGATAATCACCTCATCCCCGGGGTCACACAAGGTCATGAAAGCGAACTGGAGCGCCTCGCTGCCACCGGTGGTGATCATGATATCCTGTGCCTTCACTTCCACTCCCACTGAGCGGTAGTATCCGGGCAAAGCCTCGCGAAGCTCGATATCCCCCTCGCTTTGGCCATAGGCGATGATAGGACGATCGTAATTGCGCACCGCTTCAATGACCTGGGGGGGTGTTTTGATATCGGGTTGTCCGATATTCAGATGGTATACATGTATACCGCGTTTTTTAGCTTCATTGGCATAAGGAACCAGCCGTCTTATCGGTGAGGCCTGGAAACCTGATATTCGTTCTGACATCCGCATGATATATTCTCCTCTTTTGATACGGACAACCGCGCGAGAGCGTTGCTTCGCGTTTTCTGGGCTTGGCGACCAGCCGAGGAGAAGGAGCCTTGGATCTTCAGTCGTCCCGATCCGAGTAGGCAACCTTGCTTCCCGGCAGGGGAGCTTGCGGGTTGGCTTGACTGTTGTCAATCAACCTATGTATGAACTGGCGGTTGTCCAGAAGCGGACTTAGGGGTCTTCCATGATGCAACCGGCTGATAACACGGGCAAACAGCTCAGTGACATCGGCTTGGATGAACCACTCCTTATCGGTGAAAGTCTGGTCGTGATACACAGCGTTGGTACCGATGATCCGGAAAAAAACCTCTTCCTTGTATGCCTGATCGAAATCCTCACGGGCCGAGCCATTGAAAAACGGCAGGCTGACCAGACAGATGATCTTTTTGGCACCTAGTTCCTTCAGCTTCCGCATGGCGATAAGCAAGGTGCCCCCCGTGCCGATCATATCATCGGCCATAAGCACGGTTTTATCCTTTACGTCGCCCAGCAGGCTGATGCTCTTGATATTGGAATGCTTGGCATCCTTGCTCACAATTGAATAATCACGTTCCTTATAGAGCATGGCCAATGGACGGTGGAGTGCCTCGGCATAGAATTTATTGCGCTGGACAGCGCCTGTATCGGGACTCACCACCACGAGGTTGGGATCATTGAAATCGATCAGTTTGTGCAATTGGATCAAAGCCTGGTAACTGGCATGCAGATTCTCCAGGTGCGTGGTACTGAAACAGTTCTCAATCTCACGTGAATGGATATCCAGGGTGATGATCCGCTCCACCCCCATGTTCTCGCACATCCGGCCAAAAAGAGCTGCCGTCAGAGCTTCCCGGCCACTTTTTTTGTGTTGCCGGGCATATGGATAGGCTGGCAGCACCAAGGTGATGCCATCGGCTCCGGCGATCCTAAGGGCATCCACGGTAGTAAAGAGAAACATCAGATGGTCATTGATGGACAATACCACCGGCTCGTCGCTACCCGCGATCTGCACAGGGTACTGGTTGGTGACGTCGTAGATGATGAACAGGCGCAGGCCACGCACCGCCTGGAGGATCTCGGCTTTCTCCTCTCCATTGGCGAAGCGGGTGTATTTCACTGGAATCTCGAAATCGGGACAGGTATATATCTTTGGGCGTCTGCCACGGGGTATCTTTTTGCTGATCAGATCGTCATTGAGGGTGACCACATCGAGCAGCTGCTCTGGGGTCATATCGTGGCGTTTCTCCAATGCGGCAGAAAGCTTCTCGTATCTATCCAGATAGAGACGGCGCAAATGTTTGACCACCTTCCCGGTAAAATATTCCGACCCAGGACCAGCGATGATCCCCAATTTGTGCGGCTTAACGATGCTCATGGCCACAGTCTATCATAAGAATGCGTCCCGGTGCAATGCTGTTGTCTCCATCCACGTTCTCCCGACTGGCGTCTTTCCTGTACTGTCCATTTCAAAGCAGACAAAGGCAATACACACCAGCCTTGTCACTATTGCCCGATTGTGGTGTTTCACCAGAGTGATTGCATGTTGTGGTGACACTTTGCTTGCTTTTCTGGAGTTCCCACCCTACAATCCACGTATCCGCCTTTTTCAAGGCATGTTGCCTATCTGCGGGAGAATAAGGAGTTTTCAATGAAAAAGATCCATCTGATTCTGATACTCGTATTGGTTTTCGCCATCATGCCGGCGACACAGGTAGCTGCCGCCAGACCAGCTGGCAGCATCGCACTGGGCGTGCAGGGAGGATTTCTAGCCACAGGAATCGTGGCTGATATCAACCTTGGATTCCTTGCCATCAATGCCGGAGTCAACTATCCCCTGGGGTACACATATATCGCATCCCTGGCCGGAGCGGAGGGCGAGGATCTGTTCCTGCCACTTTTCACAGTCACTGCCGATGTAACCAGCCCCATGCCTCTGGGCGATAATTTCTATCTCAAACCGGGAGTGAGCGCCATTGCCTTCACCGATTTCGAGAGCGGTATCGGAGGTGTCGCCGGGGCTTGCCTTAAGGCCGAATACTGGATACCCAACCAGAATTACGGACTGTTTGTGAATATGAACGTTCCCGTGATGCTTTTCGGTGCCGTAGCGAATGATTTGGATGAGACTTCCGGTGGAATCTACTTCTCCCCGTGGCTTCCTCTGTTCGGACTGCTTACCACCACAGCGGGAGCTCTTTGGAGTTTCTAGAAATCCTGACATCCTGATACTGTAGCTAGTCTCTCAAACCTGATCCCTCCACTGCAAATGGAGGGATTTCTTTCACCAAGCCACCACGGATACATCACAACCCGCCAAAGCACGGTAGACCCCGTGCAGCTTTTCCAAGGTGTCCGCACAGGTTTCTTCCAGAACCCGGGCCGGATGGGAGTATTCACATAGCCTCAAATCACCGGTGGTTCCCTGGCTGGTACGGTTCCGTATCACCTCGACCGCATCGTAATCACGCACGGTCGCCAGATTCAAACCGACTTCCTTGTAGGTATCACGGAAATTGCCACCCTGGCTCAATCGGGCAAGGACTTCATCGGTAGCATACAGCTCACTTGCGCAACCTTGCCTGAGCCTGTCGGGATGCACCACCAGATTGTCCACCATCAGATGCATCACCCGCACACACATCAGGGCGGCTTTCGTCCCGGCGAACAACGGTTCCTTGGTATCCTGGAAATCGCGGTTATACCCTGAAGGCAGGCTTCTGACAATCATCTTGACCCGTTGGGAACATGAAGTCACCAAGGCGCTGTGGCTGCGGGTAAGCTCCAGACCATCCGGATTCTTTTTCTGGGGCATGATGCTGCTACCGGTGCACAATTCCTTTGGAAGAGAGAAATATCCAAACTCGGGCAAGGTGAACAGGATTGCATCCTGGGCAAGCTTGCTCAGAGTAAGCGTGATATAGTCGCAACCATCCAACAGCATCGCCTCGAATTTTCCGCGGCTGTTGTTCGCATACAGAACATTGTTCTGCACCCTGGAGAAACCCATTTCCCTGGCGGTCAAGGCCCGGTCCAAAGGAAGCGGTGTCCCATAACTGGCCGCGGACCCAAGCGGAGACTGGTCAAACAGTCCATACATTTGGTATAGCAGAGAAGCCTCATCACTCAGTTCTTCGGCAAATGAAGCCGCCCACAGGCCAACCGATGAAGGCATGGCAAGCTGCAGATGAGTGCGTCCAGGCATGGGAATCCATTCATATTTCCCGGCGAATCTGAAGAGGGCAGTGGCCAAAGCGGCTGTTTCCGCGGTCATGCGCACCAGGAATTCACGCATCCACAACCGCAGGGCAGTCTGGACCTGGTCATTGCGTGAACGGCCTGTATGGATCTTCTTGCCCGCCTCACCGGTTTTCCTAGTCAGATAGGATTCGATTGCGGTATGGCAATCCTCATCCTGCACTGTGATTCCAAAATCTCCCTGGGCATTGAGTGCCAGTATCTCCTGGAGCGCTTTCTCCAACGAAGCAAGCTCATCCGGAGTGAGCAACCCTGAGGCGGCGATACCCCGGGCATGGGCGATGGATGCCAGACAATCCGCAGCGACCAGATTCCTATCGAGAAGGTAATCCGTCCCCACCGTGAATTCCTCCATCAATGCATCCAGTGTATATTCCTTCTGCCAAAGTTTGGACATCGACAACCTCCCATCCGCAATGCGATCGCAGTCCACCCAGTTTAGATAATGATGTGCCGCAGGTCAATCAATCGGGAGGACAAGCGGGTATATTTATGTAGGGAGGGCCCATGGAAATTCTTAGGATTCTGAAAAAGGCTGTCTGCGTTAGTCTGGCAGTGCTTCTTTTCTGCGCATGTCAGGAACAACCCCAGCAGGAGATCTTCAATATACTGTCCGGCAAAGACCGTAATCCCCCAGTCCTTTTAGGTACTGGATCCATCGCCAGCGATACCCTGGTCTGCTATTTCAATGAACCCGTCACCACCTTGATCGGGGAAGCATCCATTGAAGAAGGTTTGAACATCCTTTCGGTGGAATCCACTGCCCATGAAGCAAGGTTCATACTGGATGCTCCCGTTTTGCCAGGTACCTATGCCACCATCACCGCGCGGGTGAAAGACCAACTGGGCAATTCGCTGCGTTATCGGGCCACCTGCTGGGGAAAGAACGAACACTTACCCCACATGCTTATCAATGAGTTCACCACTAAAGGAAGCACCAACCACCCGGATCGTGTTGAATTGCTGGCTCTCAGCGCGGGAGATCTTGGAGGAATAACCTTTTATGAAGGAATCGGCAGTTCCTATGATTGTGCTTTCATGCTCCCCTCCCAGCCGATTGACCAAGGTGATCTCATCGTCCTGTACTTTGGACAGGAACCGGAAGGGGTCTCCCCTTCGATGTTTTTCGCCAGCGAAACCGGTTTAGGGGGCAACAACGGAGTGCTCACCCTATGTGCCTGCCCGGAGGGAGAGATCCTGGACGCGGTGCTCTACAGTGACCGTACTTCCACTTCCGATACCACCTTTGGTGGATTTGGAACGCGCAAGATACAGGAACGGGTGGCATTGCTGGATAAGGGCCACTCCTGGACTGATCCTGACAGCCAAGTCCTGCGTCCCGAATCGGCCGTAGACAGTTCCACCTCCACCGCTACCCGTTCCTTCTGCCGCAGTCCAGAACCACATGATACCGATACCCGTGCCGACTGGCATATCGTCCCGACTGGGAAGGCAAGTTTTGGGAAAATGAATACCAGTGAAGTGTATGGAAGATAATCCTCAGGTGATGGCCATATCGCATGCCGTCCACCTAAGGAGTCTAGTCCGCCAGGTTTCATGATCGAGCTAAAAAAATGGAACCGGACATGGCCGGTTCCTAGAACATCCAATCAACTAGATCCTACAGATAAGCGCCCACGAACGTTTCGAGAACAGCCAATGAGGCTGCGCCGATGCGCTGGTTCACCACCTGACCATTTTTAAACACCAATAGCGTGGGAATGCTGGATACATTGTATTTCTGAGCCAGATCCGACTGTTCATCCACATTCACCTTGCCAACTTTCAGTTTTCCGGCATGGCTCTCGGCAAGACGGGCGATTGCGGGAGCGATCATTTTACAGGGACCACACCATACCGCCCAGAAATCCACCAGGACAGGAATTTCGGACTTCAACACTTCTTTATCGAAGTTCTCATTTGTCAATACAATCTCGCTCATCGGCTCCCTCCTCGGTCACATCACTGGAAGTATAATACGCAGGGGGAAAAAAGAAAAGCAGGAAACTGTGTGGAAACTGTTAGGCTTTGACCAGGTCTGATCCATCGGATGGCATGCTGGTGGTGAACGCGCCCTGTGGATTTGACCAGCAAACTGGCTTCTGGGTATGAACTTATCACTTCACCAAGTGAATCAGACCGAGTTTCGAAAGCGTTGTGGAGATTCCGTCTTGATCTGCCGGTGGACTGATGAGGGTTGCTATTTCCGCAAGCTTCGGGTCGCCGTCTTCCATTGCAATGGAAAAACCAACGGCCTGAAGCATGTCGATGTCATTGAAGGCATCGCCAAAAGCAAATGAATCACTCCTCTTGAATCCGTAGCGTTTGAGGAGAAAACTGATTCCCAATGACTTACCAGCATTGCTGGGAATCAGGTTCATCATGCACACGTGGGGACGGTTAGTCACATAGTCTTTGGTGAAGCGGGAAAATATCTCTTCCTGGTCCTGGGCTATATAAAGCTGTAGAAGATATATTTTCTCAAGATATCTGAAGTCGGAAATCACCTGGGGAACCAGGGCTTTATAATCTGTCCATACGGACCTGACGTTATCATTGATACAGTTGACGGCCTGTCCCCTGCTGCAGAAACCGCCGTAGGCGATTCCAAGAGAATCAGCCAGAGAAAACAGGGACTGGGATGCCTCAATCTCTATGTATCGTTCGAAAACCAACTCATCTCCTTCCGTGACAATCTGACCATTAAGCATGATGTAGGCGTCGAAGATGAAGCCGGTTTCCGTATCAATCATTGTCCTGGATTCAAGACCTCTGCCTGAAGCCAAGACAACGATATGGCCATCAGCCCGAAGGTTCCCAAGAGCAGCTTTGGCACTCTGTGGAACCCTGTGGGTCTTATGGCTGTATAAAGTATTGTCAAAATCGAAGAAAAAAACCTTCCTCTGGCTCATTTAAACTTTGCCTGGGTCTCTGCAAGGGAAGTCGGAGGGCTCGCACCGCCGATGAGGACTGATTTCCACATCGTACCGACTTGGGTCGCAAGCTGACTTGCCTGATCGAATGCGATGTCGTACTTCATGCAATCCTTCATATCGAGGGCGGCTTTGACAGCTATTGCGTAGTAATAGGATTTACCCTTTTCGCTTGCAAGGAATGTGCGGTATCCCTCGGTATTGACCTGCGAGTTGCTGATTGGCAGGTTTCCTGTATTGACCAACCAACCAACGTTGTTTTCGGCATCGCTGAGGAACTTGATCAGCAGCCATGCGGCAACACGCTGTTCTGCCGTTGAATTGGAGAATATCGCATAGTTCTCACCCTTGCTGAATGTTGCGGGGCTGTCGAGATTCTTCTGAGGCAATGCGGCGACTCCGACTTCGAAGTCCTTCTGACCCTTGGAAATGTTGGGGATGTCGTACTGGATTCCGGCAGCTGGTCCGACGAACATATAACATTCTTCCATTACGAAACCGCTATTGCTGTAGTTTCCACCGGCACTAGGCATGAGAGCCGGAAGGGTGAACAGGCCTTTGTCCAAGTTCTCTTTGTAGAACTCAAGAATGGCAAGCGATGCTTTGTTGTCGATGTCTACGGTACCGTCTTCCTCGACATATGGGCTGCCCCACTGGGTGGACATGGTCTTGAACGCGGCTTCACCATAGGAACTGTCGTAACTGAATCCAGGCTTTCCGGTCTCGTCCTTGATGACTTGGCAGTATGCAACGACTTCATCCCAGGTCTTGGGGGCATCCCAGCCATGAGCATTAAAGTAGGTTTTGTTGTAGACCAGAATGTCGGTGGTCTTCTTGTTGGTCGGCCAAGCATACATGGTTCCCTCAAGACTGAAACTTTTGACCTCATCGATGTAATTCTGAAAGAAGTCAGCCATTTCTTTCTCAGAATAACCAATCTGCGGGTCGCTGCAGTATGGAGTCAGATCAACAATAGCGTTGCTGGCAATATACTCTGGAAAAATCGGACTGTTGATGTTCGACAGAGTCGGAGTAGTCTTGGAGACGATGTTCTGGGTGAGTTTTGCCGTCAGGTCATTAACTGCTCCCTGGTTGGAGAATTCAACCTTGATACTGGGGTACTCGACCATGAACGCATCAACCATAGCCTGAAGATACGGCAGGTTGGCGGCACCGGTTCCGGTCCAGAATGAGATTTCGACAGCTCCCTTGTCCACGAGAACCTTCTGAACGGCTGTCTCGATTTTGGATGAAGATTTCTGTTCCGTTGCTGGCTGACAGAAAACAAAAGCACCGATGGATGCCATCATTAGCACGCAAATTGCCCTTTTGGTGAAATTCATTTTTCACTCCTCCTTATTGCTATCCTTTGATTCCACCGGATTGGATTCCCACGAAGATATACCTCCTCAGGAAAACAAACAGGATAATCAAAGGTATTGTTACCAAAGTTGCCGCAGACATCTGCAGTTCGTACTGAATGGTTCCTGAATTGGTGGTAAAAGCATTGCTCAAGCCGTTTGAAACCATTCTGAGCGAATCCTTCGTCGTTATCAGGTTGGGCCACGCATAGGTGTTCCATACCCAGATAAGCGATAGCAACATCGTTGTCAGAACCGTAGGCTTGCAGATTGGCAGGACGACCTTCCTTAGGAACCGGAAAAATGAGAGGCCATCTATTCTCGAAGCCGTGAAAAGGTCAGTGGGGATCTGCTTCATGGTCTGCCTTAAAAGGAATATATTGAAAGCATTGACACCATACGGCAGAACCAGAGCCTGGTAGGTGTTCATCCATCCGAGTTTGGCAATTGTCATGAAATTGGTGATGATGAGCATCTCCTGGGGAATCATCATGGAACCCAGCACGATAAAGAAGAGCACGTCCTTGCCAGGAAACTCCATCCACGAGAAAGCAAACGAGGCAAGAACCGTCACAACGGTACTCAATACCACGACAAGGAAAGCTACCACTATCGTATTGAAAAAGTAGTTTAAAAACGGAGCTACCGATAGAGCTGTGATAAAATTTGAGAACTGTGGCATCTCAGGGAACAGGATGGGAGGGACATGGAGCGCCTCGCTCTCCGTCTTCAAAGCAGTGGAAAGCATCCAGGCAAATGGAATCAAAACCAGAAAGGCAGCCAGTATAAGCAACATATAACTGGGAATCTTGAGAGTCTTTGCTTTCATTTGTAATGCACCCACCTTTTTGAAACCTTGAACTGCAAAGCGGTCAGAATCATGATGATGGTCATCAGAATGACCGCCGCCGCACTTGCGGTACTGACCGCACCGGCAGTAAGGTAACTCCCAAGCGAGTCGATGATGTATCCCACTATGGTTATCATCATCTTGGTATTGTCACCGGCCGGTCCGTAGGTAGACGTGAACAACGCAACAACGGAAGAATAAGCTTTAAAGGCAGTAATTACCGCTGTGATGAATACATAGAAAGTTGTTGGCGACAACAGCGGAAGGGTTATCCTCTTCAGTGTTTTCCATCGGCTTGTCCCGTCCAGCCTTGCCACCTGGTAGTAGTCCTTGCGGATGTTTTGAAGGCCACCTAGGAAAAGAACCACCTTAAGCGACAACCCGGACCACGTTGAATATACAAACAGCACGAACAGACACCGCATGTATGATTGGTTGTACAGCTCCCCACTGGCGGCGATTCCAACTCCGGATATCCATTGCACCGGGTCCACTCCGAATAGTCCTAAAAACAAGTTCATCAGTCCGAAGTTATTGTTGAAGATCAGTGCAAAGACCATACCGGCGGCTATGATGTTGGTCACCTGCGGCAAGTAGAAAAGCGTCATGAACAGGCCCTTCAGCTTTTTAATTGAGTTAAGCAACAGAGCCACGATGAGCGCAGTCAGCATTGAAAACGGCACGCAGATAAAAGCAATGAATGTGGTATTGATCAGGGCTCTATGGAAAGTCTCATCCTCCAGTATGCCCGTGTAGTTTTCAAATGAGAACCTGACAAAACTGTCTGTCAGGAACCGGTAACCTTCCTTGAAAGAAGTGATGAACGTGCTAATCACCGGATACATGATGAACACTGCCATCAGGAAAAAGGCGGGAAGCAGGTAGATGTACGCTTTGTAATCCCTTTTTTTCAGCATTGGTCCATCGTCTCCCCATTATCGTTGAATAGAATCAAGGAATCCTTTTTGCACCTAAGCGATATCGAAGCGCCGAAGCGTATGTCGTACATGGAAGGATTTTTGACGAACCTCACCCTCTGACCATCACTGGTCGTCCCCTCCACGGTTTCTATGCCGCCGTGGCGCAGGCCAGAAGTCAGGGTCAGCCTGAGGTTGCCATCATCGTCCGGTAAGAGGTTCTCAGGTCTGATTCCAATTCTGTACCCACCATCAGGAGCGGTTGTTCTACCGACCTTCATAGTTCCAATGCAGACATTCCCGTCCTTCACGCTGCTGTTGAGTATATTGATTGGAAAAGAGCCGAGAAACTTGGCTACAAAGATGTTGCACGGACGATCGTACACTTGTTGAGGTTGGCCAACCTGTTGGAGGGTGCCATTATCAAGAATAGCAATCTCATCACAGATGTTCAGAGCCTCCTCCTGGTCATGGGTGACAAACACCGTGGTGATTCCGGTTTCCCTCTGGATTCTCCTGATCTCATCTCTTGTCTGTACTCTGAGTCTTGCATCCAGATTTGACAACGGCTCGTCCAGAAGCAGTATGGAAGGTTCTTTTACCAGCGCCCTCGCAATTGCCACGCGCTGTTGTTGACCACCGGAAAGCTCACTTGGCTTGCGGTAGAGATATTCTGTTATCTCGACAACCTTAGCTACTTCCTTGACCTTGGAGTCGACCAAATCCATGAATTTGATCTGCAATTCCTTGGCCTGCCGCTTTAGCTGTTTTGACAGTATTGTTGAATTCACCAGTGGGAATTCGATATTCTCCCTCACGCTGAGGTGTGGGTAGAGTGCGTAGTTCTGGAAAACCATCCCCACTCCCCTTTTCTCCGGTGCCAGATTCGAGACATCCTTGTTATCAAAAAGGATATGGCCTGATGTCAGGTCGTGGATTCCTGAAATCATGAAAAGACTCGTGGATTTACCACATCCCGAGGGACCAAGGAATCCGAACAGGGTACCTGACTTGATGGAAAGGCTAAGACCATTGACCGCCTTGACCGTCTTCCCCCTGCTGCTGAATTCCTTTGTCACATTTTCGAAAACAACCTGCATGATTCACGTCTCCCTATGTGTTCTCTATCCATCCGGCAGTCAGTCGCCTTATGGTTTTCCCATCTATGTTTTTGTGGGATGAAAGGTACCTCAATACCATTTCCCTCAGACTGCTTTCAAGAAGAGTTGCCTCATCCACATCGCTGAAATCGTATCCCATTGACCCTATATACATGAATTCATCGATAATGACTGTGTATTTTTGGTTATCATCAAGTTCCTTGCCAATTCCATCGAGAATCGACAACACCCTTTGCCCCATTGGCTTTGCAGGGTCAATCGTCATTCTGAACCCAGCAACTGCAACCGGCGAAGAACCTTCCCCATTCAACGTCCTCATACCAAGGCTCAGGTTCCTTCTGATACAGGAGCCCTTTGCCTTCACCAGATACAGGTTGTTCCTGAACATGAGGTTCTTCTTGAAATCATACAGACTTAGTGGTCCTTGTTTAAAACCGATTCCGAGCCTTCCTGAATAAATCATGACTGCGTCGGAAACCGCAGACTCATGGGCTATATTGACAATAAAGTTGCTGAATAGGGAACCTGTCATACGTATCGCACAGGTACTTTGGTTCTTGTTAGGAATCGCACAGGCAAGAGTACAGACTGTATCGCCAAGCAAAAGCCGTGTGCTGACCATCGCATCCTCCACCAATCTTTTAGTTTCAGGATCTTCAATTTCATTGGAATCGATTTCCACGTAATCAGGAACCACCTCTGGCCTGCCGGTTCCATCGAAGACAAGGTCAAGAATAGCAAATCCGTTTCCATTCCCACCACCTTCAGCTACCGGTACTCCGTTGATCACACCCTTGACGAACCGGTGCCAATGGGCAGCGAACACTCCATCAAGCTCCGGACATCTGTCGCATAAACTGAATACTTCAGGTCCTACAAGACCCTTGTTCTCAGTCTCTTTCAGCCCGAGATGGGCCAGTGCGATCACTGCATCCGGTTCCTGCAGCTTGATTTCATCCAGTGTTATTCTGGCAGTTGAAGTTGAATCGACCAAGGGATATGACTTCATTGTGGCATCTGTCTCAGGCGATGGCATATCGTCCAACGTGGTCAGTCCAAGAAAGGCGATTCTCTTACCGGCAATCTCAATGATGGCATAGGGTCTGCAGATATCCGTACCGTTCGCGATGTTGGCACAAAGGAATCCATATCCACCCATCTTCTGCCAGTATTCCAGCTTTTTCTTGCCGTATTCATAGTCATGGTTGCCGATTGAAGAGAAGGGAACATGGAGAGATTCCATCAGTCGTGAAACAGGATCGCCTTCAAGGGCATCGCTTGCTGGATCGCCGAAATAATTGTCCCCACCAAAGACAATCAGGCTATCTGGATTCTGTTTTCGGAATCGCTTAAGACGATTGACCATTTTGGGCGCGTTGGCCAATGTGGCGTGGAAGTCATTGACACAGGCCAGCCTGACGCACGGTAAAAACGGGAAGTCCTGGATTTCCCCGAATCTACCGTCTTCACACACCTGGAATAGCTTGAAAGATGGAAAATCCATGGTTGATGGCTCCAACAGAACGTCTTCCGGAAATTCAAACCTACCTTCGGCCAGTGTGATGTGTGGAACAAATCCGCGGGTTGCCGGTAAGCCGATTCCCTCCAGACAATCATCCACCTTCTTCTTCAGTCTAATAAGATTGCCTCCCGCATCATCCACTCCAGCCCAGAGGTAACCGTCAAATCTACCCAAGGTGGAAAGCGGAAGATTGAACGCTCCGTAGCGGACTTCATGTAATCTGGAGATAGTTTCATCCACATCGGACTCGCCAAGATAATGAAGGGTGATGTGCATATCTTCCGGAAAGCTCAGCTTGCAGCCTTTTACCCTGTCTTCAATCCTTCCACGTAGAGAACGGGCAATGTCCAATGGTATGCGCAGTCCTACGAACAGCTCCACATCTACCCCCTCCTCCTGATGGATTTTCTCTTCTCAATGAACTTTATTGTCTCATCAAATGATGAATTGAGTATTGCGCCTTGAGGTATGCCCAGTGATTCCACCATCTCAATCGCATCAGAGAACTCACCGACAGTGTACATGCTGTGTGCATCCGAATTGATGAACATGGGGACTCTGTACTGTACGCAAAGCTTTATGATGTCTTTACAGTTTTCCTCACTGCCAGGCCTCACAGTAAACGAGTTCGCATTGATTTCAATCGCAACGCCATTTTCCGCACAGGCCTTCACAATCTTCTCATGGTCGAAGGAGAAAACCGGATTTCCGCAGTGCCCAAGACAGTCAACCATACCGGAGTTGATAGTGTTTATCCATCCCCTTGTGTTCTCTTCCTCTGAACCTGGATCGATAGCCTCGACATGATATGAGGCAATGATAAAATCCAACCTAGACAGGATGTAGTCTTCCAGATCAAGTCTCCCGTCAAAGTCCTTTATGTTTACTTCGGCACCTTTAAGCAACCTGATCCCATCAACCTGGTCAGGCAGTCCTGGAAGGCAAAGGAAGTGGTGCGGGATTGTACCATCGAGCATTTCAGGCCCATGATTCGTAATGGCAAGAGCCCTGAACCCTTTGGCCTTTGCGGCTGTGACCATTTCATTGACAGTACTGTAGGCATGCTGGCTTACTGAGGTATGGGTATGGAAGTCTCCAATTATTCTCATCATGGCCAGATTATAATCCCAGTATTAATAATTATGCAATTAAAAAATGAAAATAATTTTACAAATCTAGTAAAATTTTTTACTAAAAACTATTTTTTAGTGCTATACTTGGATTAATGACAGCCAGCACTTGCCAACAGTTTCTCAATCTTATATAAAATATGGAGATGAATATGCCTACACTTAAAGATATAGCACAAGCAGCCGGAGTATCGGTTCCGACTGTCTCAAGATGCCTTAAGAAAGACCCCAATCTCTCCATCAGATCTGAAACAACCCAGAGAATTTTTTCAATTGCACATAAACTAGGTTATAGGAACATCAACAACGAGCCAAAAAAACTCAACATTATCATCATTCATAAGGATTCCCATTTTATCAGCAACATTGACAATGGCTACTACTACGATGTCCGTTCAGGTATAGAAGAAGAAACCAGCTTCGATGGAGATACAAGCAGATTCGTTCCGATAAGCCAGCTTGAGAATGAGAAAGTTCCATTTGATTCAGCCATCATCGTCGGCAACTATTCCCCGGACCAGATACATTTCATCCTGGATTTTACTTCCAAGGCGCAAAAGGTATTCGTTGGCAAGCTGAACTTCATGCCGGAGGCGATAGACACCATTTCATATGACGTTCACACCTGCGTTGAAATGGCCATGCAGCGGCTTGTCCAATCCAACATCCGGGAATTTGTTTTCATCGATGGTGTCGACATGTGCTCCATCCCCAAGTACTATCAGAAAATCTACAATGTTCAGGATTTCATCAGCCGGAACCCTTCCATGAAACTGGCCAAATTCATCGAATGCCCGGAATTCGGTTCAGCCAACGGCTATCAGGCAATGAAGAGCTACATCAACAGAAACAAGACTATGCCGGAAGCAGTTTTCGCAGCCAACGACCCGTTGGCCATCGGAGCCATGAAGGCTTTAAACGAAGGGAATTATGCTATCGGTTCTGACGTCAGTGTCATCTCAATCAATGGTGATGACTCCGGTGAATGGACAAACCCGAGACTAACGAGCATCTCTTTCCAATCCAGGCAGATGGGAATAGAAGCCGTCCGAGTGCTCCATCACCGTGCGGAAAATCCCGCCAGCATACCGCGCTTCACCGTTTTCCAGCCTGTGCTGATAGAACGTGATAGCGTTCGCAAACCTTTCTGAGCTGTTTAAAACAAGTACTTATGAAAGAATTATGCATAATTCTTTGTTTCAACCCAAACACAATTATCAATTGGTAAAAGCCCAATTACCATCACACAGTAAAAAGCCATTATTAAAACAACATACAAAGCCAAGCTTATCAAAGCCTTCTTTATTATCGGTAATCTCATCAACACGATGAACAAAAGCAAACAGTTCATACTGTTTGCCTCCCCGTATTGCCAACCCTACTGCAAGCAAACCAATAGAAATAACGAAACTCATAAACAGGTGATGATTCCCTCATGATTATAGGAGTGTTTTTACCATATTTGGCGTTGATCATGCCTTATAATTCTTCAGTCGGATATGTTGGAGGCTAAAAGCCATGTAGGGTCGGCTACAATTTTCTACCTATCATCTGGATAGTATTGAAATATTTTCCAGCTCCGGCTTCCATCATGGCCATATCACTTTTGGCATAGGGGTTGGGAGACTTCAGCCATTCTTCCCAGGCCTGCATGGTTGAGTCCATTTCACGTAAAGTGGTAATCGCAATACCGCTTTCCTTTTCCCACAACGTCCGCCACCAGTTGCACGGATAAAAACACCACTCTGGCGTCCAGAAGGGTTGGACTTCCTTGGGCAATTGCCCTTCGGGGAAGTCCTGGTTGAATCCAGGTACGGCAACCGCTATCAAGCCACCTTTTTTCACAAAAGGCAGAAGCTTCGGCAACATGTCCGCGTTATTGCCAAAGTACTGATATGAATCCACGCTTATGATCATATCGAAGTACTCATGTGCAAACGGGATCTCTTTTGTCGCATCCACCAGGAAGGGAAAAATTTTTGAATCAAGCCCAAGGCTGGTGAAGCGTCTGGCGTTTTCGCTGGGGGAAATCCACAGATCGGCCGCAAACACGGTCACATTGTATTTCTGAGCCAACAGGATAGACGAGATTCCCATTCCGCAACCCATATCAAGAATACGCATGCCAGGAGTTATGGGCAGAAAATCCGCCATTTCTTCGGTAATGCGCATGGCATTCGGACCCATCATGGTATCCAGAAGAAAAGCCTGGTCATAGTTGTCAGTAAAATTGGTTTCCATAGTCATTTTCCTTACATTCAAGATGTGTAAGGATATTCTACGTTATTCGGATTCCGAATGCATCCTACTTATTGTTTCAGAACCGAAAAAGCGTCTTTGATATGTAAAAACGCCCCGAGCGAAGTCAGGGCGCTATGGTTTCAGCCGTTTTACTGGCATTGAGAATTTTGTAGATAGCTTTCTCTGACAGGAAATACTGTTCAGCCAAGTCGCCAACCGAATACCCTGCCAGACGTTTGGCCAGAATTTCTGCGTTCCTTGCCCGGAGAGTTTCCCTTGTCCCGGTATGTGCTCCCCACGGCAACTTACTATCAGTCTTACGTGGAATATACATATACTCGCCGTCTATATACTGCTGAACCGCACGCAATACACTATACGGCAATACATCGTCTGCTTTTTTATAGCCCATTATGCTCCTCCTACTTTTGTGTCAGGAATGAGCAAAGACTATTGCTAAAGAATCATGTCGTTATGCAATAGCCCTTGCTATGCACAACGAACCGAATCCAATCGACTATACATCCAGTCTCCACGTAAAAAGCTGTTCTTCATGCCTAAAGGCATGCAACCTACCGGAGAATCATATGCCAGCCATAGGATCTGGTCAATATACGGACATCCCTTCAAAAAAGGGAACTCAAGATATTTGTACGGGCTTTTGCTTGTAGTAGCACGGTGTATTCTGTATAATTTCCGAGCTCACCGCAAATTCAACATCTGTTGCGTAGGAGAGATAATGGTAGATCTGTCAATGGAAGACACTGTCCTAAATAGAATCCGCTGGTCAACGAAGGGGCGTTCCCAATGAATGATCCTATCAGCAATATCCTTCGGGGTAGTGTGTCGACTGTCATGTATATCATGCTACTGTTAACCCTGACAAAGTCCAAATTGAGCCGCAAGACCACCATTCTCATCGCCACCTTGGCATTTGTCATCAGTATGGCCAGCACCGTCTGGTTCTATGTGAATGGAGACCTTACCGCACTATCCCGTTTCACCTTAGTGTTGTTCATTGTAGTCGGGCTTGTCCTCAAACCTTTAACACGGCTGAATACCATGCAATGGTGCGTCACTTTTCTCACCACCATCAATATTGCGATGATGGTTATCATCCTCAGCTTTCATCTGGGAAAATTGTTTCCAGAGCCCCAGTATGCCAACACTATCCTGCGGTTGGTACTCTACCTGATAGTGATATTCCTTTTCCAACGGTTCTTGCTCCCCTCGTACCAATCGGCCGTCGACAACTGGCCGATATTCTCCAGTCTGATGATCTGCATTTTTCTCAATCTGTCCTACTATTTCTATGCTACAGATGATATCCAAAATACCTTGACTACCCATAAATGGCCTTTGCTCCTTTTAGTCGCACTTTCCCTGACCGCCTACGGTACTGTTTTCCATTCATTGAAAAGGTTCATGGCAATACACGCCTTGGAAATGGAGAACTTGAAAATTCAGCAGGAGACAAAACGCCTCCATGAAGCGGCCATACAATTGGAAAAGTACGCCAATTATGACACACTTACTGGACTCCCCAACCGAAGGTTCTTTTTTGAAAGATTGGATTGGATGGTAACAGAGAACGAAAAACAGAAGGGAAAGTTCGCCCTCCTCTATATCGATCTGGATGGATTCAAGAATATCAACGACACATATGGCCATGAAGTCGGGGATCGGGTCCTCAATATCGCAGGAAACCGGTTATCCATGAGTATCAGGAAAACAGATTTCGTGGCTCGGTTGGGTGGAGATGAATTCGCAGTCATTACCCATGATATGGATGATATGGCCATTGTGGAGAATCTTGCCAAGAAAATCCATGCGAAGCTACAGGAAGTCATTAACCTGGATGCTATTCAGTGCGAGGTAAGTGCTTCTATCGGTATCGCTTTATATCCGGATACTGGCAAGGATAGCGAGACATTGGTAAGAAATGCCGATGCGGCCATGTATGGGATAAAAAGGAATGGGAACAGTGGAATCGGAATATCCGGGAATCAAACCAAGTGACCGCTCAGGTCTCCCAGATGGCTACAAATGCTCGAATATCAGGGGTAGAAATATGTGGGGATTGTACCGGGTACAACTCTGTCGAGACGTTCAGTTCCGTGGTATATCGGTAATATGCCGAAGTGACTCAATGACGGAGATTGGCCCATGAATATGAAAGAAAGAGTAAACGGGTTGAAAAGGGACATTCCAGCCGTGTTTCTCGCACTAAAGAAAAGGGAAACGCCGGTGCTGGCAAAAATATGCGCGGGAGCCACTATCATCTATGCCTTATCACCCATCGATCTTATCCCTGATTTTATCCCGGTACTCGGCTATCTGGACGATATCATCATTCTGCCAGTGCTAGTGGCATTGACGGTCAAACTGATTCCACCTGAGATTTTTAAGCAATGTCGTCTCGAATCCGAGGGATTGTGGCGAATCGGAAATCCAAAAAAATGGGTTTACGCATTGCCAATCGCAGCAATTTGGCTACTGATCATTTTTTTCATTATAAAAGCCGTTTGGTTTTAAAAACCAGGAGAAGGTATATGTGGAATATCATCGTATTGGGACTTGTCAGTTTTTTTTCCGATATCAGCGCAGAGATGGTGTATCCCATCATTCCACTCTATTTGACCGCCATGTTCGGGGCAACGCCGGTACTCGTTGGTATTATCGAGGGTATTGCTGAAAGCCTTGCCAGTCTTTTAAAGGTATTCAGCGGATACATCACGGATAAAAGTGGCAAGAAGAAGCCGATTGCTTTTGCTGGTTACGCAACCGGACTGGTTTACAAAGCAGCCCTCATCTTTGCTACTTCATGGGTTGGTGTTTTAGGAGCGCGGGTCATCGATCGTATCGGGAAAGGCATCAGAACCGCTCCTAGGGATGTGATGGTAAGTGAAAGTGCCGATAAAAATCAAATGGGGAAAGCCTTTGGCATTCATAAAGCGCTAGACATGGCTGGCTCAGCAATCGGCATTCTCATAAGCTATCTGCTGCTGAAGCATGCAGGCGGGCATGTCGTGTATAAAGAACTGTTTGCCATTTCAGCCATTCCTGCATTGCTAGGACTCTTCATGTTCATTTTCATCAAGGAGAAAAAGAAGAACCACACCTTGAAAAAGCGTGAGCCATTCTGGAGGGATATGAAAAAACTGGATGGACAACTCAAGCTGTATCTTGCAGTGGTTTTTTTGTTCACCCTTGGGAATTCTTCAAATGCATTTCTGCTATTGCGTGCGAAAAGCGTGGGATTCAGTGATACGGATGCCATTTTTTTGTATTTCATATTCAATATCACAGCATCCATTTTCTCAATTCCGCTTGGACGGCTGTCGGACAGGATTGGGCGAAAAAAACTGCTCGTAACTGGGTATCTGGTTTTTTCAGCTGTATATTTCGGCTTTGCCATTGCCTTCAGCCAGGCGGTCATTGTGGTTGCCTTTGTGCTATATGGGCTGTACACTGCCATGATTGTTGGAGTTGAGCGGGCGTTCATCGCGGAAATATCACCCTCGGAACTGAAAGGAACGATGCTCGGTATGCATTCTACCGTTATAGGGATAGCCTTATTGCCGGCCAGCGTCATTGCTGGCTTGTTGTGGAATGGGTTTGGAGCACCGGCGCCATTTTTATACGGCTCAGGGATATCATCGGCGGCAGCCTTGATTCTGCTGCTCTTCATGAAAAACACGCACTCCCCTGCTGACCGTGTCAATACACTGTAGAATACAACCATAACGACAGACAGAGAATCTCCCTTTGGGGATTCACGATTTGGATATATTATGGAATTGACTGTGACGGCAATAGAGTTGTAGATGAGTATTGTACTGTGTATCTGAAGAGTGTCTCCTGCTGAAATCATCCACCCGCTATCCTCCCCCGGCTTTTCCACCGTTTCCAGTTCATCCACAGTGATTCTCCCTCGGCAACCATGGGATCAGACTATCCAGGATCTCCTGGCTATCGTCACCAGCACATCGGTTGGCTTTGATGGTTCCGCATTGCCTGCATCGGTGGAGAATCATGATCTCGCCATCATTCTTCTGCCATAATGCGATCGGTTCCATCGGCCCTCCACACAGACAGGATCGGTCTCCCGGTCTGATATCGACATGTCTGCTCCACAGACAATACGGACAATGGTTGCGATGTCTAGTGCCCCAGGCTTCTGCGGAGACTGGGGTACCACAATGTATGCACGTGAAACTCTCTTCATATTCATGCTGTATCATCGTTTTCCTGACCTTCGCATCTGGTACCGGATGGTACTTATCGTCCGTTTCTTCTCCTTGCTTTGTTGAAGGACTTCCTCCCAAGACTGTGCTTCCTGGGTCAAACGGAGAAAGTTGAAATAACGATCCTGTTCCACCAAACCTTCCTGTACCGCCTCTTGGACGGCGCATCCTGGTTCTCCATGGTGGGTACAATCGGAAAACCTACAGGTGGCGGCCAATTGTGCGATATCATCAAAGGAGTTGTGTATTGAATCGACACTGCTATGGATACCGACCATCCTGATCCCAGGTGTATCTAGGAGCAAAGCTCCGTTAGGCAGCAGATGGATCTGACGGGTAGTGGTGGTATGTCTACCGCGTCCATCACTCTCACGTATTGGAGCTGTCTTGACAATTTCAGCATTACATAACCGATTGACTAATGTTGACTTCCCAGCTCCACTGGTACCAACCAGCATGAGGGTGCTGCCCCGCTCCAGGGATTGTAGCAAGACATCGGTACCGGTACCTGAGATACTATCGATGATATATAACTGACAATCGGGAAAGCGGGCTTCCACCCGTCTTCGATAAGTATCGATGTCCTTTAAAAGATCGGCTTTCGTGAGTACTAAAAGCGGGGGGATTCCGTCGGCGTACAACAAAGAGAGGAGGCGTTCAATACGACGCACGTTGAAATCGAATTTGGCATCCTGAACGATTGCAGCCCTGTCGATATTAGCAGCCACCACCTTGGTGGCATTGACTGTTACGTCATGGTGTGACCCAAGTGCTCTGTGAAACTCAGACAGTCGTGGGAGAATCGCTTCAATTCTCCCGTTTTCTGTTCCCTGCAGTGAAACAGAACACCAGTCGCCGATCACGGGTACCGGCTGAATGCCCAAATCCTGAAGATTAATAAAGGTCCCAGACCGCTGTACCAGTTGTTCTCCAACAGGTGTGATTGCGCGATATATTCCCCTCCCCTCTCTGATGATCCGTGCAGGGAGATATCCCATCTGGCGATAGGGCGCAAAGTTGGTGTCATGGATGGAGTTCCATCCATAGGGTATAAGTAATTCGTTGCTTTGATTGTTATTCATATGTACCATCCGGTCGTAGGTTACGACAGCATACCGCTGTCTTGCTCTTGCAGTGGTTCACCTATCCCGGGTGGCATGAAGCGAGGAACTATCTCGTGTAGAGAACTGGCTACTTCGTCATCACCACCCAAGATAGGCGATGACAACCGAATCCAGATACTGTATGAACATCCAATCTCCTACCACGTTGTATACCCGCATTCCATGCATGATGTCAAGGGAGAATTTCCTCTTTCGTTGGAACAGATCAAAGAGATGGTAATCGACCGCTGTGATTTGCCGAACGGCTATGATGTAAACACCTATGAGTTCTTCCACCAAAGGTGGCATGCTCAAGCTGGACAAGGCGAAGATCGCATCCGAGGAACTGCTTGACGGCAAGTTCCTGGTGAGCACCTCGAACGGAGCTCTCGATGCTGCCGATGTCGCCATGGGATACAAGCAGCTGTTCGAGATCGAGCGGGTGTTCCGCGACATGAAGAACGTCTTGGAGATCCGTCCAGTGTACCACCGGTTGGATGACAGGATCCGCTCGCACATCCTCATCTGCTGGATGGCGATGGTGCTCGTCCGGTTCGCGGAGGAGGCACTCGGGTCCAACTGGTTCTCGATTGCCGGGACGCTCGATACCATCACCGCAGGCTTGATCGAAACCAGGAGTTCGACGCTGTGGTACAAACCGGTTTCGGGAAAACCTGGACTAATTTCATTGCCAAGATGGATTAGTTCAGTCTGTTTGTACTACGAACTGTACAACGCCAGCTGTAGGAAGGAAGATATTGTTTCCATAATCGGAGGAGACGAGTTTGGGATTATTCTTCCCTAAACAGATAGCAAGCAAGCTCAACTACTATGTAGTCGCATATCTGAGGCCTGTAATGCATATGCGTTACATAAAAGCTTGATCTATCTTAGTGTTTCTTTAGGTTATACAACGAAAAACATAAGCACTGAGACGCTGGATACCATTATGATGACCGCTGAAGAAAATATGTCAATGCACAAGTTATTGGAAAGGAAAAGTGTTCACAATTCAATAATTGCATCAATAAAAGCAATAATGTTTGGGTATCCTACCCGGAACAAAAAATACATCTAGCCCTTGATACCGCTCGACGAGATGCCTTCCACGAAATATTTCTGGGTGAATATGAAAAGGATCACAATCGGTATGATCGCCAGGGATGAGCCAGCCAGCTGTACTGGGATATTGGCGCCTCCCCTTTCCTGAAAATACTTCAGGGCAGGAGTCAACAGCTGTTTGTTGATCGAAGCGATGAACAGATAGGGATCAAGGAAGTTATTCCAGATGTTTATGAACGAGAACAGGATGGCGGTAGCCACCGCTGGCCCGGATAAAGGAATGTATATGTTCCACAGGATCTGCAGGTGGGTGGCTCCATCGAGACCCGCTGCTTCGTTGAAGTCCTGTGGGATAGTCTGGAAGAACTGCGATAAAAGCATGAGGTAGAACACCTCACTTATCTCGGGAAGCACAATGACCCAGAAGGAATCGTACAATCCCAACGCCTTGAAGTACAGGTACCGGGGCACCATCGTTGTCTCGCTAGGAACCATCATCGTGATCATCAGCATAAGCAATAGGGCATTCTTCCAGCGGAACCGCAGCCGACTGAACGCATAGGCTGCCGGAAGCACCACCAGTAGGCGGAGCCCAATCGCTGTCACGACTGTGGCTATCGTATTGCGGGTCCAATCGAGGAAGTTTTCGTGACCCATCACTTTGATATAGTTGGTCATAATGGGTTTGATGGGTTCGAACAGCGGCCGATAGGCTAGCCCTGAAGGTCTGAATGAAATGGCCACCATGCTGATGAATGGGTAGATCATGGACAGCCCCATCAACCACATTATAACCGTAAACACACGCTGGCGCGACAGGATAGGAATCGGCCTAAAAGATTTCTGCATTTGTTTTAACCTTCCTGACCAGCAGGTTCACTAGAAAAATCAGTGCGGTAAGCAGCATGGATTCAGCCGATGCGATACCGAATCTATAATATGTGAACGCATCCGCGTAGATCTGCATCGACACCACATTCGTTGCCAACCCAGGTCCTCCCTGAGTCAAAGCCATGATCACCGTATAGTTCTTGAACGAATAGATCAGTGTGATTGTCAGAACGAACAACAAGGTGGGCTTCAGAAGCGGGAGAATGATAAAACGGAAGCGCTGCCATCCGGTCGCCCCTTCAAGATCGGCCACCTCATGGTAGGTGATGGGAATCTCCTGTAAAGCGGCTAGGATCGTGATTACCGGAAAAGCCAGCCCCACCCAGGTATTGATGGCGGCCGTTACCGGTAATGCGCTCGAATTACCGCTCAGCCATAGCGGGAGTTGTTCCTGGGCGACCCCCAATGCCATCAATATACGGTTTACGGGACCCTTATATGGATTAAGGATATAGTTCCACACTACGCCGATCGCGATCAGGTTCGTCACGTACGGCATGTAAAACATAGTCCTCACCGCGGCCCTTCCTTTGAACTTCTTATTGAGCATCAAAGCAGTAGCCAGAGCGCAGGTCATCGTGAGGAGGGTCTGGATCAATGAAAATTCCACCGTTCGACCGAATGCGCCCATCGTGGTAGAATCAGAGAACACGCTCGCATAGTTTTTAAACCATACGAACGTGGAATCACTGATAGTCTTGATTGAGTTCCGGTCGAAGAAACTCATCGAGAATCCATACAGGAGAGGATATAGCTTGAACACGGCAAACAGCAATAGGAATGGCGCCATCAACAACCATGCTGTCTTCTCTTCGCCCGTCATACCTGTTCGCCTATTAACCATACCCAACTCCCGTACCGACTTATAGCCAGAAATACTCAACTCTAGCGATCTACAGAGCCTTCAACACCGCGTCAGCACGATTTTTAATCCTGGTTACCGTACTGGCAAGATCCTGTTGATCAGTGCAGTACCGTTCAACCTCTTCCTTGATAATCTGCGTGTATTGGGCAGCACCCGGCCCCACGATATCAGTATCCACGACATTCAGGCCATTGTCGATCAGCGCATGATTCAGATCCTCAACAGTGATGCTGCCAGTCGAAGCATCGGCCGTGCTCTTGAACACCAGCTGCTGTTGCTCGGGGGTCAGATTCACCAATGCTGGGATTCCATTCTCGAATCTCCATTGGTTCTTTCCAAGCCAGACGGCATATTCCAGCGCTTCCTTGGGATGGGCGGCATTCTTGTTGACGCTGGCATACGACATGGATACGAAATTGTTGGCACTCTCAGGTGTACCTGAAGTCGGAATGGCCACAACACCGTAGTTCCAATCATGCGGGTAATCAGCCTGGCTGTTGAGAAGTCTCATGAACCAGTTGCCTTGAATGAACATCGCCATGTTGTCAACAGTTGCCCAATAATTCCACGAGGCCTTCTCGGCGATCAGACCCTTGGCATCCAACTGGTACTTCCGGATCTTTCCGTTCTCATAATACCACTTCAGGCTCTCGGCAAATGCAGGATCATTGAAATTGCTCGTTCCATCGGCCTTGTACAGAGGAACCTTTTTCTGCATGGCTTGGATAATGATGGATGGAGTCTCAAGCCTCATGAGCAAGCCGTAGGTCTGCTGCTTCGCATCCGTCAGTTTTTTGGTAGTCTCGTCAAAATCCTTCCAAGTCCATGGTGAGGTAGGATACGGCACACCCGCCTTGTCAAATAAGGCCTTGTTGTAATAGAGGCAGTAGATTTCCTGCTTGTTCGGAATTGAATAGAACTCGCCCTGCGCGTCACGCTGCAGATATTTGCCCCAGACGGAGTCAACGTCCAAATCGGCGGCTTTTGTCATGGGACCCAACGCAGCAAAGAAACCTGCATCAATGCGGGTTTGAAGGTCTCGGGGACCAAGTGTCGGAACAACATCGACATCGCTTCCCGCTAGCAGATCGATATTTACCTTTGACACGTGATCATCGTTGGTACCCGGAGTCACTTGCACTTGGACCTCAATGCCGGTCTCCTTGGTAAACGCCTCGTTCATTTTATTGAACCATTCTTCAGACGCATACGAAGAACGTGTAATCGTGGTCACGACCCGTTTTGCCTCAGGAGCCTCTATATTGCCGGCTGCATATAGGCCAACACCAGACAGAATGGCAACCATCAGACATGCAATCAATTTTCCAGTCTTCATCACCTTGAACCTCCAGTATTTTCTCTTGGACACACGGTCCATGGAATAACCTCATCGTTCTGACAGCAGTGTCAGAATCCGTTCGAGATACGTTATATCCCGTCCTTCTAGTTCGGGACTCACTTTCGCTCCTTCTGTATAGAAATCCCCATCGTCTTTACCTTGTCTTTGACCTTCCAAGGTATGCTTGTCTATGGCATAGACTGGAATGTGGGGAACAAGAGTACCGTTTGCCACGGATTTCCTGATCCAAGCGTACATCTCATCGGAAGAGCGGTCCTTCATGCGTGAGCAGAGGTACCGAACGGCATGGATGGCGAACAATCCACGATCGTTGCGGCCTTCCTGGATCCGCATGCGCATCTGATCCAATGAGTTCACGACTACCGGCGCCATCAGGTCGCCAAAGCCGATATCCTCGACACTGATCACCTTAAGCCTGAACCAGAGGTATTCCTCCAACTCAGGACCACTGACCATTATCTCATACGCCAGTACAGCTGCGTTCTCCACATTGTTGCGTCGGATTTCTTTTTGTAGAGCCGATATTGCTTGATCAACCGGGAGCCCGCTTCGGGTTTTACAAGCTTGCCAAGGGTCATTTCCAGTCACATCCACCTCCACTCTGGTGCGGTGTATCCGCACCAACAGTATGAACGCAAACCTAAGTTACCAGTCAATCATGTGCTTGTAATAATTTTGCATAATTTTCATGAATTATACTTATATGATTTGCTAATTCTATATATCACACACTTTATTTTATTAAAATTTAAGTTTTATGTGGTATAATACACGTATAATTGTGAGGGACATCATGCATAGAGTACACATGAAGGCTAAAAACGGCACCACCTATATCTACGAAGGCGAAACGGTATGGGATAAGGAACTGAAAAAATACTGCACAAAACGGGTATGTGTGGGAAAGATCGATCCGGTGACCAACGAGTTCATCCCCTCCCGTAGGCTTGATCACACACGACTGTCCAACACCCAATTGATCAATGGTGGCTTTTCCATCATCCATATCGGCCATCAGATTGTTTTAGAGAAGATCACCGAGGATCTGGAAATAGCCGATATACTGAGGAAAGCCACACCCGTCGATTGGCGGGCAATCCTCGCCCTCGTGTGGCATGCGGTAATCGAGGATGAGCCGCTCGGAGCGTGTTCCCAGTGGCTACCCTACTTCCGTACGCCATTCGAGGGAAATCTATCCGGTGGACAGATCGGTGGGATTCTTGACCGTATCGATACGAAGGTCCAATCCCGCTTTCTTCGGGAATGGTATAACCGCCATGCCGATATTGAGAATACTCTGTTCGACCTTCGGGCGATTTCCAGTTTCAGCACGTGCTATCCCTCATTGGCCTGGGGAGTGGCCATGGAAGGCGCCGATCCACCGCAACTGCGCTTCACCATCCTAATCGGGCGTAAATCGCGTCTTCCGCTGCACATCGAGATCACCGATTCCACCGTACACGACCATACGGTGTTTGGCAACCATCTGAGAATGATGAAACGAGAGGGTTACACGGTTGACCGGTTCGCTATGGACCAAGAATTCTATAGTCTTGAAAACATCTCGATTTTCCTAAAACGGCAATTCAAGTTTCTTCAGGCCGTACGTATCCAGGATGTGTGGATCTGCGACCTGATCGATGCCAACCGCGACATGCTTGAGGACAACAACTCGCTATACATTCTTGATGGACGTTCCTATTATACCCGGGCGGTACCCTATGCTTGGGAGACGTATGGAAACGGTGTACGCAAGAAGCATCCCTGCACCGTACATCTGTTTTACTCACGGGACATTGTCGGAAAGGATCGGGACCGCTTCATGCTACGCCTGCAGCAGGAGAAACTACGCCTCGAGAATCATCCTGATGATGTTCCCGATCCGGTGCTTTCCAGATTCCTGCTCGTTGAACGGAGCAAGTACGCCCACCACAACACGGTGGCCTTCAACATGGATGAGATTGAACGCCATGAGCGATCATATGCGGGATTCTTCGCCTACATCACCAACGACCGACGATTGCGTGATCCACTGGAAGTGCTGGAAAATTACCGCATGCGCCGATCGATCGAACGCACCTTCGACAATTTGCGAAATGATGTGGATCTGTTACGTATAAGGGTCCATGAAGGAAACCGTATCATTCCCCGCATGTTCGTCCAATTCATCGCTTCCATCTACATCTGTGAATTGCGCAAGCGGTTGAAGGCTTCGGAGATGGCCAACTCCTATTCCATCCACGAGGCGATGTCCGAACTGAAGATGATTACCGAGATATACGTAGAGAATAAACCAATAGGCATCCGATCACACGTGAGCGATGAGCAAACCGCGCTGATAGACGCATTGTGCCGTGATAGCACCCCGGATAGTACCCATGACAACAGCCAGGATATCAACCGGTAATCGGGACCAACAGGCTTTGGGAAGGCATGAAGGGGGGAAAGCCATACAGTTCCAGATACTCCATCATCAGTTGTGGAATCTCCAGCTGGGAATCCATGATGATCGCGCACTCCTGGTACCATGGATATCCACCACCACCTGAAGCACGATAGCTATTCATCGCCACGCATAGCGTTTGTCCATCGCCCACCGGCTGTCCCTGATACTCAAACTGCACGACACGCTGCCCGATCGGCTTGGAGATATCGAAACGGTACTCGATTCCCAGAAAGCAATCGTAATCGTACGCATCACGCTCGTGTTGCGAGAAACCGGTCGAGAAGTCAGGCTGTTTTTGGGCATTTATAACGAAGAATGAGGCACAGCGTTCCAACGAAAGGCGCAGGGCACGGCCAGTGACCTTGAGCACTTTTAGCGTATTGGGGAATGGGTAGGTGCTTAACACATCCCGGACAGTAATGTTCTGGTACCAATTTACGCCAACACCATACAGACAGGTACATGAGACATCGGCATGGCCGGCCTTCATCTGAACCAGATTGGTGAACTCTGCTACTTTATTACCGTTCATCGCCATCTTCGGCCGGGTATCGAATACAATCGCTTCTGCCAGGTGGGCTACAGGGGCGTCAAGTTCGTGCTGGACCTTTTCCTCTACATCCTCCAGCCAATGGAGATCGTGTAACTCAAGCGTGGCGTTTGGATTCGGTCGCAACCAATCATCCGTAATCTGTAGGTTGCCGTCGGCGTCGACCTCGATGGTGAGCCGGCATACCTCACGGGCGGCTGAAAGGGGCTGTAAAGTGTATGTACCGGACACATATTGTCCATCGTGGTGAGCATGCTGATGGCCGGTGAGTAGGATGTCGAACCCGAGTCCCCGGCACAGCCGGCAGGCTATATCCTCGTTTGTCTTCGATAGCACAGCTCCGCTGGCTAAATCGCATTCATACCCGCCGTGGTACAGTCCCACCAGAATATCCACTTTACCTTTGAGTAGGTCGACCATGCGGCTAGCTGATGCGAAGGCATCCTCGATGATCAGATGCTGCAGGTTCTCCTTTGGCTCCCAAACCGGAACATAGTCGGTTACTATTCCAACGATACCCACTTTTAAACCGTTCTCAAGAGTCTTGACAGCGTAGGACGCTAATGGTAGTTCCTTTGCGGTATCAATGACGTTGGCACACACACATGTGGCCTGAAGACTCCCCAGGAACTCTTTCAGCCCTCCATATCCATAATTGAAATCGTGATTCCCCAGTGTCACACAGTCATACCCGATCCTATTCATTACGTCGATTATCGGGAAGCGTCCCTGTGGATCATGCCGCAACACATGCAGGAAGGGTGAGCCTTGGATGGTGTCTCCTCCATCAAGGATAAGCGTGTCACCATCCTTTTTGATAAGGGGGAGGCATGCGAGAAGGCCCATGGGCAGCGTATCAGTTGACAGATAATCCGTAGGAAATAGGAATCCATGGATATCGGAGGTATAGTAGATGGTGCAGGTTCTTTTTAATTGGGACATTGTGGACAAAAAACTACGGTAAAAACTAGAAATTGTCAATTAGAGGATAAGAAGACTCCCATAGGCTCCCAGGCTCTTGTGGGGATTGGAGGGATCGTACTCGATATCAAAAACTCATTTAAAACATTTTACCGCAAGCCTGATGTAAGAGGGGCAGACGCTCCTAGTAAACCGTTCCCTTGCCTTCGACCATCATATCATAGGCTTGTTTGACGCGTTCGTAGTTCTGGTCCCTGTCAAGTGCAAAGCCACGCCCTATTCCGTCTACGATGTACCCCGCTCCGATGTCCTGAAGCTTGTTCTCAACATCCATCAACAGCGCTGGTACACAAGCACGAATCGGCTGGCGCGAACTCTGTTGATTGTCGACTTGTTCAACTCAGGACAGGCGTGAATCATATATCCTGAATTCCCGTTGAATTATACCTATGATTTACTTAAATCTTGAATATATTATGAAATAAACGATATCTGTGGTTGCTTTTCTTCCCGCTTATTGGTATAATTATACCAAGGATGGAGG